>Ga0307517_10000803_pt1 | contig 53852 bp, 40 predicted proteins | sample 23_EM_MG_FD_194515 | JGI IMG/M metagenome (GOLD analysis project Ga0307517, IMG submission 194515) | Populus trichocarpa ectomycorrhiza microbial communities from riparian zone in the Pacific Northwest, United States - 23_EM | ecosystem: Host-associated > Plants > Roots > Unclassified | place... | reverse complement strand
AAGTTTTATCACTTTATTAATGGGGTCGGCCTTGCCAAAAATAGCCCCTGCAAGTGATTCATTAAGTAATATTGTTCCCGGCCTGGTCAATGATGCCCGGGTTCCTTTTAACATGTCCAGTGTCAATATTCCGGTGATACCCGGCTCAGCATACCAGCCAAATTTTGAAAATACCTTATCCTTATAACCAACACTCTGTTCGAATGAAATAGTGGCTGCAACCTGCTTAAAATTGTTGCCATATTTATTTTGCAGTTCGGTTGATACGGGCATCGGCAGAGACGCCTGGGTAGGTATCCCGGTGCCTACATTTAAATGTTCCATCACCTGCACAATACGATCATAGTTTTTATTGTACTTATCAAACGACAGTTCGTCCCATATCCACAAACCGATCAGCATGGCCACGGCCATACCCACAGCCAATCCGCCTATATTAATTAAGGAAGAAGCCTTATTCCTGATAAGGTTCCGCCACGCAACTTTCAGATAGTTCTTTATCATGATTTAGTTTATTTGTTCACTTGTTTATTCGTTAACTGCCAACTGCTACTGCACACTGCCAACTGAAACCTCACTCCGATCTCAAACTCTTTATAGGATTTACCAACGCCGCTTTTGCAGCCTGGAAACTCACGGTCACCAATGCGATCAGTATGATCAACCCGCCCGACAAAGCAAATACCCACCATTGTATCGGTGTATGGTAAGCAAATTTTTGCAACCATTTGTTCATGCCGTACCATGCAACAGGCGTGGCAATCAACATGGCAATGATCACCAACACCAAAAACTCTGATGATAATAAACTAAACAACGAACCTACACTTGCACCCAGTACTTTGCGTATGCCTATTTCTTTGAGCCTTTGCTCAGCTGTAAACATAGCCAAACCTAACAGTCCCAGGCAGGATATAAATATGGCCAGGAAAGCGAAAACGTTAGAAAGTTTGCTCACGATCTGTTCATTATTATACAACTTATTATAAGCGTCATCCGAAAAAGTATAGGTGAACTGGAAGTTGGGATTCAGTTGTTTGGCAACTGTCTCCAGGCTGGCCAGGGCTTCTTGGGTTTTTCCAGGCATGGTCCTCACCAAAATGCTGCCGTAGTCTATAGTTTGACTATAGTGAAGTATCAATGGCTTGATCTGGTCATGCAGCGAGCTAAAGTGAAAATCCTTTACAATACCTATGATCTTACCTTTCCTGCCCCACATCGTCAGCGATTTTCCGATCGGGTCGGTATAACCAAGCCTTTTTACCGCGGTTTCGTTAACAATATAGGCACTGGAGTCCGTAGCAAAGCTCTTTGAAAAATCACGCCCGGCAGCCATTTGCAACTTTACAGTATTGATAAAATCATACCCTACCGCTGCATTAGAAAATGAAATAGTGGTGTTTGGAATTTTACCATCCCACTCAACACCTATCGTAGATGATGTCAGGTCTGTTGGCTGACTGGTGCTCTCCGAGATCGATTTGATCCCGGGCATTTTCAATGCTTCATTCTTAAATACCTCATAGTTTTTAACAAGATCGCCTTCTACGGGAATATAAACCATATTTTCCCTGTCAAACCCGAGATTGATGGATTGGATATAGGATACCTGTCTCGAAATAATGATGGTACCGATGATCAATACTATCGAAAGCACAAATTGGAATACCACCAGCCCTTTACGGAATAAGGTGGTGCCCGAATCAAGTTTCAAAGTACCCTTTAATACTTTAACAGGATTAAAAGATGACAGGAACAAGGCCGGATAACTACCCGAAACCACGCCGGTGATGAGTGTAATTGCTAATAATTTCAGCCAGAATTGCACCTCATGAAATGGCAGTTCAATTTGTTTTTGGGTGATCTGGTTAAACATTGGCAGCAATGCAACCAATATAAACAGCGATACAATTACCGCCATAGAAGTAAGCAGCAAAGATTCGCTAATGAACTGTTTGATCAACACGCTGCGTACAGCGCCCACTACTTTGCGTACACCAATTTCCTTTGCTCGTTTTACAGAACGTGCTGTGGTCAGATTCATGAAATTGATGCAGGCGATCAGCAAAATAAATACCGCTACAATGCTAAACAGGCGGACGTATTCAATCCTTCCTCCATCAATTTTACCTTCTTTGAAATTACTGTGAAGGTACACCTGGTCAAATCGCTGCAAAGCCAGTTCCTGGGTAAATGTGCCCGGTTTTTCATCAGCATCCAGTTTCTCGAGTAAATGCCTTACTTTCTGGCCAACCAGGTCAGGATTGGCATCAGGGCGTAGTTGGATATAAGTGTACGGTGTATTATTGCCCCATTTTTTTGCCCATGGATTGTCTTCTAAAAACGAGAACCAATTGATCAGGTAATCAAACTTAATAGATGAATTGGCACTTACATTCTCAAATACCGAAGTAACTATAAAATCCTTTTGATTATCAATGCTGAGCGTTTTACCCATAGCCGCCTGTGCGCTCCCAAAGAACTCTTCGGCCATTTTTTGGGATATAGAGATATCCGAGATTGTACGTAATGAACTTTGTGCGCTCCCCTGGATTAACGGATAACTGAACATCTTAAAGAAATCAGCATCTGCCGAGCCCCCTGTTAGTTTGATTATTTTATCACCAACTTTGAAGGTATGTTTTTCATTAAAGGTTGCGCTGGCTGCATATTGTACCTCAGGGATCACCCGTTTCATTTCGGCAGCTAAAACACCTGGCGTATAATATTGCCCGGTAACTTTGTTGTCAAAATGCTGTTGCTCATAAACCTGGTATAAATTCTTCCCATTCTTATGAAAGCCATCCATGGCGAGTTCATTCTGCACCCATAACAATATCAGCAGGCTGCAAGCCAATCCTACCGATAATCCCGCCATATTGATAAATGTATGTGCCTTGTTCCTTACCAGGTTGCGCCAGGCAACTTTTAAATAGTTTCTAATCATGGTATTAGTTTATTAGTTCAATGGTTCATTAGTTTATTGGTTTTGTCAATGGTCGATAGCCCATAGTCCATAGATATCTGTATAGTCGGCTATGGACTATCGACCATGGTCTATTGACAAATATCTAATCACTCACTCCGCAAACTCTCTTCGAGAGCCATAGCTCATTCTGAGCGAAGGCTCTTCACCGGGTTTGCCAGCGCCGCTTTAATACTTTGATAGCTTACCGTTAATAGTGTGATCAATATAGCGCCCCCCGCCGTAGCTGTAAATACCCACCATGATAATGCGGTACGATAGGTATAATTTTGCAGCCAGTTGTGCATAAAATTGTAAGCGACCGGTATAGCGATCAGTAATGAAACGATCACCAGCAAAACAAATTCTTTTGACATCAATCGCCATAAGCTGAAAACAGTTGCACCCAATACCTTGCGCACACCTATTTCCTTCACCTTTTGCTCGGCCATAAACGAGGCCATACCAAACAAACCAATGCAGCTGATAAAAATGGCCAGTATGGCAAAGGAGCTTGCCAGTTTACCCACACGCTCCTCATTGGCAAATTTCCTGGCGTAGGCATCATCCGCAAAACGGTACGAGAATGGTACCGAAGGGGAGTAGATTTTGCAAACAGCAGCAATTTTGTCCAACGCATCATGTGCGCTCACATTTGGGTTGATCTTAATCAATATATCATCCAAAGCTCCGCGACCAATACGGAAAATGGTTTGTTTAACAGGATCATATGGCGACTCCATCACCATATCCTTTACCACACCGATCACCGTCAGGTCTTTTTTACCGACATGCACTATTTCTCCAACCGGGTTTTTAAGCCCCATATATTTTACGGCCGTCTCATTCAGCACAATAGCAGATGAGTCGGCAATGGACTGGCTGGAAAAATCCCGTCCATCTGTAAATTGCCAGCCTACTGTTTTACCATATTCCGTAGTAACATTAATATTTCCAAAGAAAACTACCAGCGCAGGGTCTTTTGCCTTCCAGCTGATATCACCGCGATTATTGTTTACCCCTGTTGTTGAGCTTGATGATTCGGCCACTTCTAACACTGCCCCTGATTTTACCAGGTCAGTTTTGAACGCATCAAAATGCTTGTGCAGATCATCATTGGTCACTTCAATATTTACCAGTCCGTCGCGGCTGTAACCCACCGGGCGGTTTTTGGCAAATTGTATCTGTTTAAAAACGATGATGGTGCCGATGATCAGGATTACGGAAACCGTAAACTGCATTACCACCAGAACCTTCCGCGGAAGGGCCGAGAAACGCCCCGCTTTAAATGTGCCCTTTAATACTTTTACCGGGTTAAAAGACGAAAGGTATAATGCTGGATAACTTCCTGCAATGATTCCTGTAAATACCGTAAACCCTATGCTTGCTGCCCAAAATAAAGGGTTGCCCCACAGGATGGTCATTTGCTTATTAGCTACGCTATTGAACCACGGCATCGCCAGTTCAACCAATAATAGTGAGAACGCGAATGCCAGTGCAGCAATAAGGAAGGACTCGCAAAAGAACTGTTTAATCAGTTGCCCGCGCAAAGAACCTACTGCTTTGCGTATGCCTACTTCCTTGGCCCTTTTTTCGCTCCGGGCTGTGCTCAAATTCATAAAGTTGATGCAGGCCAACAGTAAAACAAACACGCCTATAATACCAAACAGCCATACATATTGGATACCACCGCCTGTGTTTACCCCATTTTTAAATTCGGAGTACAGGTGCCATTTGCTCATCGGCTGCAGGAAAATAACCGGTTTAAATTTGACGTCCTCCCTGCTCATGTGGCTCAGTTTGATGTCGTGTATTTTTGCCGATACCTTGGCCATATCGGCATTGTCGGCCAGCTGCACATACATAAACAGCGAGTTATCCCCCCAGTCGGTCAGTGATCTTTGGTTACCCGGCGCATTGATATAATATTCCCACGGACCGATAAATGCAACATCATGTAAAGTGGTGTTATTGGGCAAATTCTCATAAACACCAGAGACTTTAAAGGCATCTTTATTATCCATCCGGATCACTTTATTTATTGGGTCAGCATCGCCAAATAAAGCTTTGGCTACTGACTGGGAGATCATTATGGACGATCTGTCCTTTAATCCGCTGCGGGTTCCGCCAAGCATTTTCAATGAAAACATGTCCGGCGCTTCATCGCCCATAAAATTGCCCTGATAAGAGATGTTTTTATCGGCCACGTTCAGAATATGTTTCTCCGTCCACGATGACAGCGCAATATGTTTAAAATCGCTGCCATAGCTTTTGCGCATTTCAGCATCAAACGGCAGCGAAATGGCAGAACCTGTATTTACACTGCCATTAAAAGTTAAATGCTGCATTACCTGGGCGATGCGATCATAGTTCCGGTGATATTTATCGAATGATAATTCATCCCATATCCATAAACCGATCATCATAGCCACAGCCATACCCACGGCAAGGCCACCGATGTTAATAAAGGAAGAAGTCCTGTTTTTAATAAGGTTCCTCCATGCGATTTTAAAATAGTTCTTTATCATAATGGTGAAATTCTGATGCTTTGCTTTTTAAAATAAGCTATTATTATCTTGTATGCGCTCAAGTACTTTTTGAAAACGTAAATAGTCATTCTGGGCGGTTTTTTGCCCCCGGTCATCATGCCACCATTCAGATATGAGCTTCACCTTACTATGAATATCAGGATTGTGTTTTAACAACTCATTTAGCTCATCTAACTCTTTTTCCGAGGCTTCATTGGCCAATTTTTTCGTTACTAGGTTCCAGATGTGGTCTTCGGTATTCATAGCCCTGCCAGGTAAGTAGATTGTTTACATCATATGATTGTCCCGGCCATTACTCTATAAAATGCGTGCCATTAAAGTAATATATTGATAAACAATGTGTTATATATTGTGTTTGCTATGCACTGTTCGGATACGTACAGCAAGTGTGCGGTTTCAAGCAATTTTTTTGCGTTCAGTTTAAACCTGTTTGCCTCTAAAAGGTGATTGTAACACATTTTGTCTCAGCAGCGTCCTGACCTTTTAAATAAAAACTTTTATAATTTAGCTAAAATATTAACTGATAACTCATGAGTAGATTTCTCGCCTTCATCTTGTTGTGTTTTGCTACATCCGCCTTTGCGCAAAAAACATATATCCAATGCGGAAAGCTGATCGATGGTATAGCTAGCAAAGAGCAATCAGAAATGACCATAGTGGTGGAAGGGAAATTGATTACCGATATCCAAAAAGGGTATACCAGCGGCGGATCAGGCGATAAGGTTATCGACCTGAAAAATAAAACCGTAATGCCCGGCCTGATCGATTGCCATGTGCACCTGGAAAGTCAGGGCAGCAAAAACTCTTTAATTGAGGGCTTTACTTTAACTGATGCCGATGTTGCATATCATGCACAAGTTTATGCAAAAAGGACATTGATGGCCGGCTTTACTACCGTTCGCGATCTGGGCGGTTCAGGAGTAAATATCAGTCTGCGCAAGGCAGTAGCACGGGGTTTGGTTGATGGTCCGCGTATTATTACCGCAGGTCGTGCTATCTCAGCAAGCGGCGGTCATATGGATGGTTCGGTCGGCTTCAGGGATGATGCTTTTAATCATAAAATGGGACCTGATGATGGCGTCGCCGACGGCAGGGATCAGTTGATACAAGCCGTTCGCCTGCAGATCAAACGAGGCTCGGACGTGATAAAAATTGCTTCAACAGGCGGCGTGCTTGACTTGAGCGAGAATGGTTCGGGCGCCGAGTTCAGCATCGACGAAATAAAAGCGGTTGTAGAAACTGCCAAAGACTATGGCTTGCGCGTAGCCTGCCACGCACACGGAGCAGAGGGTATCAAACGGGCGATATTAGGCGGGGTAACTTCCATTGAGCACGGTACTTTTATGAATGACGAGGATATGGAACTGGCCAAAAAATATGGAACTTATCTGGTGCCAACGGTTATCGCCGGTAAATCGGTGGCTGATTCTGCAAAAATACCTGGCTACTTTCCACCGGTAATTGCCCGTAAAGCGATGGAGGTGGGAACGCAAATCCAGGCCACTTTTGGGAAAGCCTATAAATCCGGCGTCAAAATAGCTTTTGGAACCGATGCCGGCGTATATGCCCACGGTAAGAATTATATTGAGTTTCAATACATGGTTGAAGCCGGCATGCCGCCTATGGAAGCTATCAAAGCAGCTACCATAAATGCGGCTGATCTTTTGGGTATGAGCGACAAGATTGGCAGTGTCAGCAAGGGTAAATCTGCTGATATCGTGGCGATTGACGGTGATCCGCTTACAGATATTAAAACAATGAAAAACATGGCCTTTGTAATGAAAGAAGGTAAAATCTATACGAATCAATAATTAACAAACTGATATGATGAATCTGAAGACGCTTTCCGCGATCGCCCTTTCCGGCGTTTTGGCGTTAAGTATGAGTAATGTGCGCGCGCAGGAAGCTGCGAAGAATGATGACCTGGCAATGAAAATTTACCGGGCAACCCCGCCAAAAATTAACGACCTGGTGCATACTAAACTGGATGTACGTTTCGATTACAAAAAACGCTTTATGTATGGCAAAGAATGGGTGACACTGAGGCCCCATTTTTATGCAACTGATACACTGCGCCTGGACGCAAAAGGAATGGATATCAAAAACATTTCGGTAGTAAAAAATGGTAAAAACGTCCCGTTAAAGTATAAATATGAGGACAGCCTGAGCCTGGCCATCAACCTGGATAAAGTATATCACAATAATGAAACCTACACCATCTACATTGACTATACGGCAAAACCAAACCTGCTGAAAGCAAAGGGCAGCGCTGCTATCAATGATGCCAAGGGTTTATATTTTATCAATCCTGACGGTACCGAGAAAGATAAACCAACCCAGATATGGACACAGGGCGAAACCGAAAGTTCATCGGCATGGTTCCCTACTATTGATAAATCGGAGCAAAAAACTACCGACGAGATTAGCATGACTGTTCCGGCTAAGTACGTTACCCTGTCAAACGGCCGCCTGGCATCACAAAAGAAAAACGCCGACGGCACCCGTACCGATACCTGGAAAATGGAACTGCCGCATTCGCCATACCTGTTTATGATGGCAGTAGGCGATTTTAAGATCTATCATGACAAATGGCGCAATAAAGAGGTAAATTATTACCTGGAGCCTAAATATGCGCCTTATGCCAAAGAGATATTCGGGATGACACCTGAGCTGATCGAGTTCTACTCAAAAACTCTCGGTGTTGATTATCCGTGGAACAAATACGCGCAGATCGTGGTGCGGGATTATGTAAGCGGTGCAATGGAAAACACCACAGCAACACTGCATGGTGAATATGTACAGGGTACCCACCGCGAACTGATAGACCGTTACTATGACGCAGGCCGCAGCACCATCGCGCACGAATTGTTCCACCAATGGTTTGGCGATTATGTAACCTGCGAAAGCTGGAGCAACCTGACCGTAAATGAGTCGTTTGCTGATTTCAGCGAAACCCTTTGGGCCGAGCACAAATATGGCAAAGATGCCGGTGATGAACACAACCACGAGGCACTGCTCAACTACCTGGAACAGCCTGATGCTGCTGCCAAAAACCTGGTGCGCTTTCACTATGAAAATAGGGAAGATGTATTTGATGTGGTGACTTACCAAAAAGGCGGCCGTATTTTAAATATGTTGCGCAATTATTTGGGTGATGCAGCTTTCTTTAAAGGCCTGAATATATACCTGAAAACAAATGCCTTCAAAAATGGTGAAGCCCAGCAACTACGCCTGGCTTTGGAAGAAGCAAGCGGCCGCGACCTGAACTGGTACTTTAACCAATGGTATTATGGCGCGGGCCACCCTGTGCTGGACATTACTTACAAATGGGATGATGCTACAAAAACAGAAACCGTTTACCTGGCACAAAAACAGGAAGGGCAGACCTTTAAACTGCCTTTTGCAGTTGACATTTATGCTGGTGGTAAAAAAGAGCGTCACAAAGCCTGGATGGATGATAAAACAGATACGCTAACCTTCCACTCAGACGTAAAACCCGACCTGGTGAATGTGGATGCCGACAAGATATTACTGGCACAAAAAAGCGACAGCAAATCGCTGGGCGAATATGTGTTCCAGTACTTCAACGCACCTTTATATATGGATCGCTATGAAGCTATTGAAGGGGCACAAAGCAAGCAGTCGGAAAAAGACGGGCAAAAGATCATCATTGCTGCTTTGAAAGATAAATACTATGGCCTGCGTATAAAAGCTATCCGCGCATTGAATATGAAGAACGATGAGATCCATAATGCTGCTTTGCCGGTATTAACTTCATTGGCGCAGAATGACGCGAATACACTGGTACGCGCAGCCGCACTGAATGTACTTGCGAAACTGAAAGCGCAGGATAATATGGCCATCTTTAAACAAGCTTTGAAAAGCGAGTCGTATGCTGTGCAAGGCGCTGCTTTAAATGGTGTTGATCTGCTTGACCCTGCACAGGCATTGCAGATTGCAAAAGGATTTGAGAGCGATAACCGCGGCGCGCTTACCCAGTCTATTGTAGGTGTTTATGCCGAAAGCGGTACCTCGGCCCAATGGCCGTTTGTTTACAAGCAATTTGCCAGCGGCGATATCAATGGCAAATTTATGCTGATCAGGAAGTTTGCCCAGATGACCGGCAGCGTAGATAACCCAACGTATGCGCAACAGGGTATTGAAGAGTTGAAGCAGATGGGTATCAAGTATAAAATATATAATGGTGTAGGCCCATTTGTAGCAGGTTTGTTAAACAATGTGAAAGAGCAGCGCACCAAATTAAAAGACGATGCTTCTGCCAAAGCAGCTGAAGACGCCGCGAAAGCAGTGACTGAAGCAAAAGGGAAAGAGTAACATTTAATGATTTGATACTGACGGGCCGCTTTGACAAAGGCGGCCCGTTTTGTTTACAGATTTAACACTTTCGTTAAAAAAATAACACATTTTAACATTTTGATCAGTTATATTAGTGTTAACATAAACCGGTCATGAAAAAGTTATTGTTATCACTGATCATTCTAACAGGTGCCTCGCAATTAAAAGCGCAGCAATTGGGTGCAAAGCCATCAGATCCGCTATTATTTAAATCACCTAAAGATTTGAACCTGCAACAGTTTAAGTTGGGTGACAGCACTTTGTTTAAGAACTTCTCAACTTTACCCAATGGCCAATTACTTGCGCTAGTTCCTAATAAACTGCCTGATTATAGTATAAAATCGCCAATAGCCATTGAGAATATAGACCATATGCCGATAGCAAAAATGAACGGTAATATAGATCATATGCTCATTGCTAAAGTAAGCGGTAATATAGATAAAATGCCAGGATCAACGGTAATTGTGCCGAAACCAGCTAACCCCTGATCTTTTCTAACTCGGTATGGGGTAGTAATTTGCCCTGTTCACGTTTTTCGGTCACATCGTCAAACGACTTTTCGTATTCCGGGTGATTGGTTTTCATCAGCCTGTCCCATATATTGAAATAGAGTCCGTAATTACATTTTGTTAACCGGTGATGCATGTTATGATGGGTGGACGTATTATGCCATTTAAACAGGCGGTGACTGGCAAATCCTTTCGGGAAAATTTCAAATCCAAGGTGCCCGATTACATTCAATAAAAGAGAATATATCGTAAATATTATCAACGCGATAGGATGATAAGGCATGATGAAGGCAATGAGTGGGATAATGCCTACTTCTACAACCGCCTCAATAGGGTGAAAAGCATAGGCCGCAAACGGGGTGGGGTTGATTGAAAGGTGATGTGTTCTGTGCGCTATTTTAAACAAGGGCCTCCAGTGCATCAATCGGTGGGTCCAGTAAAAATAGGTGTCGTGCAGAAAGATCATCAGGATGATGCTGAAAAAGAAATAGAAGTAGCCATACTGATGAATATTACTATACACCCTTGTATAACCCTTTTGGCCCGCAACAATGGTAAGAATAATGATCGCTCCGAAAATCAGCACGCTCAGCATCGAATAACTGATCTCCCTCAGGATATGTTTATTTTCCGGGTATCGCTGCTGGATTTTCGCGTACCAGAATTTCCGGTTCTTCCAAACGTAAAAGACAAAGTAAAATATCCCCGCAAGCAAAAAATAACGGGATACTATACTGAACAGTACCCGGGCTATTTCACCTGCTTTTGCTAATGTTATCTCAGCGACCATACTGTTATGACGATACAGCGTTTAAAACATTTTAAACAAATGATAAATAATCGCCCAATCAAAAATCCTTATTCAGTAATTTCTCCAATTCAGCGAAGCTGATGTTCATTTTAACGCGGCCCTGCTTGGCGTAAGATATTTCTCCCGTTTCTTCGGATACGATGATGGCGGTGGCCTCGTTAGTTTCAGTCACCCCGATGCCCGCTCTGTGTCGCAAACCGAATTGCAGGGGAAGATCGGTCTTATCGGTCAGGGGTAATATACAACTGGCGGCCTTTATTTTGTTCTCAGATATCACCACGGCACCATCATGCAGCGGACTGCTTTTTTGAAATATACTCTCCAGTAAACGTTTGGATATTTTTGAATCAAGCAGCTCGCAACTGTTCTGATAAAATTGCTCATCATAAAACTTGGCAAATACAATGAGCGCCCCGGTACGCGTTTGCTTCATGCTTTTGCAGGCATCAACTATTGGTTTGATACGGGCATAGTTGTCTTTATCCTCTTCCCGCTTGCCAAAAAAATAGCCCCACCAAGCCTTATTTCGCTGCAGGGAGGCGTTTTTACCTACCAGCAGCAGAAATCGTCGTATTTCCTGCTGAAAGACGACAATGACCGCAATAATGCCCACGTTGACAAAGTTTTGCAGTATGGCCGTAAGCAAACGCATTTGCAATGCCCGCACCACGAAAAACAAAACATAGATCAGCGCAAGCCCGATAAAGATGTTAGCTGCAATGGTTCCCCTGATCAGGCTGTAAAGCTGGTAAATGATAAATGCTACCAGCAAAATGTCCAGTACATCGAAAAAGGTAACCTTTAGGTGGCTAAGATCAAACCAATGCATGTAGCGAAGTTAAGATTTTCTGCCAAATAGCCTGAAATCTGTTAAATTATTACCCCTGATACGGTCCGCCGGGTACGCCCCAGCCCCAAACAGGCATTGGTACATCGGGACTTTCTGTTACTTCGTCTGTATTGGAGTTGAGCACAGCTATACGGGTACCCCATTCCAGGTAAGCCATAAACGCTGAACGGAATTCAGGGTCGTCAGGTAATTTTAATTCGTCAGCAGTTTGCAGCAATAGATCGATCCAGCGTTTGCGCTGATACTGCGTCAGGTGTTTGGAAAGATGCTTTTGGATCATCTGGAAATGGCTCCCTTCCGATTCGCTGTATAATTTCGGCCCGCCAAATACTTCGGCAACAAAATGTGCTACATGCAAGCGGTGTTCGGATGACATGTGCCTGAATACCGGCAAAAGCAAGTCATCGGCTAAAACTTTATCATAAAATTGTTGAAAAAGCGTTTCGAATGCGGTCATTCCACCCGCCCATTCATAAAGGGATGGCACTGGTTTATTGGTGTTTTCCATATCCTGATCCTTGGTAAATAAAAGTAATCAGAAAAATCTTGTCAATTAATGTGCCGCTTCCTTTTTCGGGAAAATAAGCGAGGCTATTATGCTTATTGTCAGTATACCGAGTATGATCAATAACGAATTACCGGTAGTAAGACCAATCTCATCTGCATAATTGGCAGCCAGCATTTTCAGCCCGATGAATGACAACAGCACTGACAAGCCGACTTTGAGATAATGAAACTTCTCGATGATGTTGACCAGCAGGAAGAACATGGACCGCAGGCCCATGATGGCAAATATGTTGGAGAAGAAAACAATATAAGGATCTTTGGTTATCGAGAATATAGCCGGAATTGAATCCACCGCAAATATCAAATCCGTCACTTCGATGATCATCAGCACCAGAAACAAAGGCGTGATCAGCTTTTTGCGGTCAATCTTAACGAAGAATTTACCACCTTCAAATTTTGGATGAACCGCGAAATATTTAGAAGCAAACTTTACTACGCTATGATTTTCCGGATCTATCTCGTCTTCCTGGTTACGGTTGATAAACATCATTACCCCGGTATATACCAGGAAAGCGCCAAATAAGTACAATATCCAGTGAAACTGGGCAATAAGCGTAGCCCCTATAAAAATAAACAGGAAGCGCATTACGATGGCGCCGATAATGCCCCATAATAACACCTTATGATAGTATTTCGGGTTGACAGCAAAGGCGGTGAAGATCAACACCATCACGAAGATATTATCAACTGATAGTGCGTACTCTACCACGTAGCCGGTAATAAACTCAAGCCCCAGGTTTTTACGGTACAAGCTCAGGCTGCCTGAAAAATCTGCCGGATCTAATTTCAGGTGATGGAAGTGTTTTATATTGATTTCCTGCAGGGCAGCGAAATTATCGATATGATGCAGCAGGTCGCCGTAACGTAAAATAAGCCCATAAAATATCAAAGCCAGTGAAACCCAAACTGCGCTCATGATGCCGGCTTGCTTCAAACTCACTGGTTTGTCTGATTTTCCAAACAATCCCAGGTCTATCGACATCATCAAAAAAATGAAAATGATGAAGCCGCTTATAAATATCAGTTCGTTCGGCATTATTTATTTCTTTCGGTGGTAAACCGCACTAATTGTTCCAAACTCTCCCGCGACGCACTTGGCGGGAATGTATTTAATATTTCAAATGCCTCGTCCTGGTATTTCTTCATTTGTGTTTCGGCATATTCTAATCCGCCGCCCGAATTTACAAAACGGATGATCTCACCAATCTTTTTTGGGTCATCATTGTGGTTTTTTACCAGGTTGATGATCCTTTTCCTTTCGGATGATGTCGTATGGTTTAATGAATAGATCAGCGGCAAGGTAACCTTCTTTTCCTTTATGTCGATCCCTAAAGGCTTGCCTACATCGTCAGTTCCGAAATCAAACATATCATCCTTAATCTGGAAGGCTATTCCGATCTTCTCACCAAATAAACGCATCTTTTCCACGGTCTCCGCATCTGCTCCGGCTGATGCAGCCCCGCATGCACAGCAGGAAGCGATCAGCGAGGCTGTTTTTTGACGGATCACCTCGTAATAAATAGGTTCGTCCACATCCATCCGGCGCACTTTCTCCACCTGTAAAAGTTCACCTTCGCTCATCTGTTTCACTGCTTCGGATACTATCCTTAATAACTCAAAATCGTTATTTTCAATAGAAAGCAGTAAACCTTTTGATAACAGGAAATCACCTACCAATACGGCTATTTTATTTTTCCATAAAGCATTGATCGAGAAAAAACCACGGCGCTGATAAGAGTTGTCTACCACGTCATCATGAACCAGGGTTGCAGTATGCAGTAGTTCGACCAGAGCCGCACCGCGGTGGGTAGAATCATTGATCCCGCCGCAAATGCTGGCCGAAAAGAATACGAACATCGGCCTGATCTGTTTGCCTTTCCGCTTAACAATATAATGGGTAATGCGGTCGAGCAGGGGAACTGAGCTTTGCATCGAGGATTTAAACCTTTCCTCAAAAGCATCAATATCGGCGGCAATAGGTTTTTTAATCTCGTTGATGCTCAGCATTTGAAACTAAACAAGCTTTTTAATGTATCCGTTTTACCTGTTTGGCAATAAGCAGCAAACATAAGGTAAAATTATTTATCTGCGATAATTTATAGTTGATTGGGTTGATTGGTTAAGTGGTTGAATAGTTTATTAATTGATTTATAAAAGCCCACCATTTAACATAATCAACCACTTAACTCAATCAACTATTTAACTAACCAAATTAAACCTATTTGATGAATTACAATCTATTATTAAAACAACAGAATACGAATAATTAAAGACTGAAAGTTATGAATATCAAAATATTAGGAAGTGCGTTGGTTGCTATGCTGGCCCTTGCCTCAATTGCAAATGCACAAACCCGCACCCCGGTAATTAATCACAGGGAGCACAGGCAGGAGCGCCGTATTAATCATGGTGTTCGCAGCGGCGAGCTGACCAGGAACGAAGCACACCACCTGCGTACCGACGAAAGAAAAATACGCAGCGATAAACGTATGGCCAAGGCCGATGGCCACGTAACTGTTGCCGAACGCAGGCATCTGCGCCGCGAAGAGAACCGCACCAGCCGTGCTATCTATCGCAAAAAACATAATAGCCGCGTTAGAGGATAATTGAATAAGTGTGAGTGATTGATTGGAGCGTCCCGGAGTGTGAGCCGGGGCGCTTTTTTGTTCATGTTCACGGCATGAACACCGTAAATGCTTGTGAACATGCTGTAAATCAATCAAATGAATATTTTGTAGTGGTGACAAATCAGTGTCAGTGCGCTATTTCTTCATCAGGCTGGTGGGGGTTACACCGAACATCAATAAACCCCTTAAGCTCCGACAGTCCCTGTCTTAACTTCTCCGGCTCGTTTGTAATTGGCCATAATAACCCCGCCTGGTGTAACGGTGCTCTCCACTAATGTAAATGCTGCAGGCATCGCGTCATTATCAAACAATCTTTTCCCTTTACCAAGAATCACCGGGTGAATGTTGAGCCAGAATTCATCCACCAGGTCATGCTTCAGTAGCAGTTGAACGAGCTTGCTGCTGCCCCAAATTTTGATGTCAGGCCCTTCTGAATTTTTGAGCTTTTCGATATCTGCCACGCTCTTTAGGATAACCGAGTTTTTCCACCGGCTAGCTATCGGATCTGAGTTTGTTATCGTATTGGACAAGGCGTATTTTGTGACATCGGTGACACCTGGCCAATAGTCTGCATGTTCTGGCCAGTAATTGGCAAAAATCTCAAATGTTTTTCTGCCCAGGAGAAGATCTGCAGGTTCCAGCTGCTTTTGCATCACCTTGTCAGAAACCTCGTCACCCTCATAAGGGGCCGACCAACCGCCGTATTTGAAATCCTCTGACGGGTCTTCCTCAGGTCCACCGGGTGCCTGCATCACCCCGTCTAATGTAATAAATGATAAAACAGTTATTTTTCTCATAATAATTCACCTTCCGTTTATAATTTTTCTTTAAAATTTGTTTCAGAATTGGTTTTGTTACGATACAAATCTCGCAAACAATATCATAACGTTTGCATTGTGTATGCGGCAAAACAAAGGGCCGAATGCGACAGTGCTGATTAGGTAATCAGCGGAGAGGAGGAATCGGAAAATAAATGGTGTAGACTAGATATAGAATATCTCAATGTCCCACATTGATAGCTGAAAATAAGCCGTTAGTAACTTTAAATGTTGTGGTGTCATCAGATATACTTATACCTTTTGCAGTAAAAGTAAAGTCACCCTTGATATTATCTTTATCTATTGAGGTGATATCAATATACCCGCTATTGCTGTATTTTATGTATTGTGCAGGTCCAATAAAATAAACAATATTCGCCGATATCCCATTTACCCCATCTACATCTCCATTATTGTTGAAATAATATCTCCCTGGTTTTGCTATGAACCCAAAGTTAAAATTAATCATTCTGCATATTGAATCCGGGCTATTACTTCCGGTATCGCCATTTATTGCTGTTTCGGAAGTTTTAAGCGCCAGAATACTGTCAGCAAAAAAGCTGGAATGAGTTCCACTTACCTTCCATTTTTTTCCGTTGATATCAGCTTGCATAAAATACAAATTGGGCGAAGGCTTAACGGCACTTTTTTTACACCCTATTGCTATCCCTAATAATGTTAATATTAAAATAGTAACTGCTGATTTATGCATACAAAAGTTTTGGTTTTCTAAGATACATTTTAACTTCAAATATTTTTATTAGCCGGCTAATCTCTTACTAAATAAAAACAAAAAACTGTCCCCAGCTACCGCGAGACAGTTTTTTTGATGGCGGAGAGAGTGATTCGAACCATCGATATCCGTTGGGGCATACACACTTTCTCCTCCATTGGAGTCCATGGACCAGGCGCTCTCTTTCGGCCTCAGAAGACCCTGCATATGTCTTCTGCCAAAAATTTGGTTTGTTATTTTAAACTGTTGTATATTTAACAATATCCCAATTGATAACATTTATTCATTGAAAATTAAAATTCTACAACTATGTACAGGGCGATATTTTACATGTTTCTTTTTATTTTTTGCCTCGCAGGGCTTAACTCTACTGCACAAGATCTTACTAAATTAGCAACAACACCTATTACGGATAATTTTGCAGGCAGGCCAGTAGATGTTAATAAATATTCTAAAATTAAAGGTTCTCCTTATATCTATGATGATTGGCTGCAGGGGGAAGTTATTACCAATGATGGCAAGGTTTACAAAAAAATGTTGATTAAGTTTAATGCTGAAAACGACGAACTGACTTTTGTATACAATAAGACCGATACGCCTCAAAGATTTGCTGATCCGATTAGGATGTTTACAATATATGCCGAACGGGATCGTGTATTTGCAAACCAGTTCCCCAAAATAGACGGGCAAAATGCTGCATCTTATTATGAAGTGTTAGTGCCGGGTAAGGCAATGCTGCTTATGCGGCATAAGGAAGTAATGCAAACCGGCATAAATAATGTGACCAGGGCATCTACTGATGGTGTTTATACCAATTTCGACATCTATTACATTTACAAGGATAACCGAATGCAACTTCTTAAACCGAGCAGAAATGGCGTTTTGAAGGTACTTGCTGATAAGTCCGCTGACGTTACTGCTTATGCAGACGGCCAGAAGATAAATTTTGAACAGGAAGAAGATCTTAAAAAACTGTTAAACTATTACAATACACTGTAATAGGTCATCAGAAACATAGAAACTATTTACTTCTTGCGATGATTTTTGAATTTACGACAGCCCCGGGTTTTGACTTTATAACACTGTTTTCAAAGCAGATCAATGCCCCTGTAAGGGACAATGTATTGGAAATCCCGAAGACACTTGGAGAAGGTTATGTACGTAAAGTCGGGTTTGGGGATGATTTCAAATTAACGATCCACCGTTATGTATTGAAAGAAGATCTGATTGTTAAACGCAATCCGGCTGCAATAGCTAATGATGTCCGTACCATTTTCTTTTATAATGACAGGGAAGATCTTGAAGTTAAATATCATAACGAGGCAAATATACCATGCTCACAAAAAAATGATTCTTCCATAATCCTGTCATCAAATGATTTGCGAACGGAAATTCGTTTTCCTGCCGGCAGCAATATTCAATACGTAGTAGTCGGGATTACTGCTAACAGATTACGCTCAGTTCTGTCTATTGAAAAACCTAATGGTACCTTAAAAACCATCACAGCGGAAAACGCTTCCTTTCTCTTCTTCGAAAGCTTGGATGCTGAAATGCAACTGTTGCTTAAAAATATTGTATCCGTTGACATGAATAATTCCCTGAATAATTTCTACGTGCAAATCAAGGTACAAGAACTGATGTACCTGCTTTTTAGTAAACTGTCGCTCAGGGAGCATACGACTTTTAAGAATATAAATAGTAACGATGCGGAAAGACTCTTGTTCATTCGCAACGAAATATTGAATGATCTGAGTACCCCGCCGATTCTAAGTGAATTAGCCATTATCGCCTCGATGAGCGATACGAAACTTAAGCAGCTGTTTAAGCAAACATTTGGAAATACAATCTACAATTATTACCAGAAAGTAAGAATGGAAGAGGCCGCTTTTCTGTTAAAACAAGCTAAACATTCCGTTTCTGAAGTTGGTTATGAGTTGGGATTTTCAAACCTTAGCCACTTCAGCAGATTATTCGCGAAGCATTATGGTATTACCCCAAAGAAGTTCTCCCACATTTCATAGAGCTTCTTTTCTTTCGTATTAATATCCTTGCCGGATAGGACTATTCTTATGTCTTTTTAGGCTATTTTGCCCATTTAGTAACTTCTACATTTGTCATATAATTAAATATGACAAAGTGAAAAATAATGAAAGCAATACTATATAAGGCATTTGGCAATTCGAATGCAATAGAGGTGGCAGAGGTCCCTCAGCCTGAAATCAGCAATGAAAACCAAGTTTTAATTCAAGTTAAGGCAGCCAGCGTAAATCCTTTGGATATCAAATTGCGCAGCGGCATTATGCAAGAGATCCGTCCTGTCAGCCTACCTTTTGTGCCAGGTGCAGATGTAGCGGGGATTGTTGTTGCCACCGGAGAAAAGGTAACCCAATTTAAAGCAGGTGACCAGGTGATCGCTGTGACCAGAGAAGGCGGGTATGCTGAATACGCGATTGCAAATGAAAGTCACGTAGCTATTAAACCCACTAATGCCTCCTTTGAAGAAGCAACCTCCCTGGTGGTTAATATCGGTACCGCCCAATCGGTATTATTTAATGAGGGAAAATTAGCGAAAGATCAGAAAGTTTTAATCCAAGGGGCTGCGGGGGCAACAGGCGCAACTATGGTACAGATGGCAAAAAACGCCGGGGCCCATGTTATCGCAACAGCATCCGGACAAGGCATCGCGTTAGTAAAAAGCCTTGGTGCGGATGAGGTGATAGATTATAAATGGCGAGACGCTAGCCTGTTAGCTAACAATATTGACCTGGTGGTGGATTGCGCTGGTGGCGAATCACAGCATAAACTTTTTGAAGTGTTAAAGCCCGGAGGCAAATTATTCAGTATAGTAACCCAGCCTTCCGCAGCATTAGCGGAAAAGTACCAGGTTGACGCACGGTTTATCAGTTCAAATATCTCAGCGGGTAGTTTGGCCGCTGGTTTGGCTTTGGTAAATGAAGGAAAACTTCGTCCCATCGTTACAAAAACTTTCCCATTAGACGAAGCTGCTCAAGCTCAGGACTTTGTGTCGGCTGGGGGAGTTAACGGTAAAGTTGTTCTTGTGGTCGCTCAATAACAGAATCGATCGGCAGGCACAACTTCCAAATCAAACGGTACAATTTACAGATAACAATAAGATAAAAAAAAGACCATGAAATTATTAGAAAAGATAACATTAGGAAATGAAACATTGAAAAACGTTATTGCGATGGCACCAATGACGCGTAGCCGCGCTAACGGCGAAGGTGTCGTATCAGACCTCACCATATTATATTACACACAGCGTGCCAGTGCCGGACTTCTCCTTACAGAGGCCATCAATATTTCGGAACAGGCGATGGGTAGCCCCCTGACACCCGGCCTGTACAGCCCGGAGCAAATTGATGCCTGGAAGAAAGTAACAAAATCCGTTCATGCCAAAGGAGGCGTAATCTATGCGCAGCTTTGGCATACCGGACGCGTTGGGCATTCAGTGGATCGAAAAGGGAAACTTCCAGTAGCACCGTCGGCAATCGGGATAAAAGGGCAGCAGCATTTTACCTCCCAGGGAATGAAAGATTACGAGACGCCTCAGGAATTAACTACCGCAGAGATCAAGCAGATCGTGAAGGATTACAGTCAGGCCGCTAAAAATGCTATCGATGCCGGTTTCGATGGTGTTGAATTACATGCAGCATTCGGATATTTACCTAACCAATTTTTATCGGAAAGTGCTAACCACCGAGCTGATGAGTATGGTGGCAGCATTCAGAACAGGAACCGCTTCGTGCTGGAAGTTATGCAAGAACTGGTTAATGCGTCGGGAAGCGATAAAGTTGGTATTAAGCTATCGCCAACTGTCTATTATAACAATATAGAAAACAGTGATCCCGTTGCTCAATTCAAACCTTTGATCGAAGCATTGAATGAATTGCCACTGGCCTATATTCATCTGATGAATGGCTTGTTTCCTTTGGATAATTACCCTCACTATCCTAAGGATGCTGTAGAAACATTCGGTAGTATAAGTAAACACCTGGTCATCGCCAATGGCGGGTTCAATAGAGATAGCGGGGAGGCAGAACTGGAAAAGGGTATCGCTAAAATAATCGCTTACGGTAGCTTATTTCTGGCTAACCCTGATCTTCCAAAACGGTTTGAACTGGATGCAGCGTTCAATACCATAGAACAAGCTACCATGTATGGTGGAGGGGAAAAAGGTTATACCGATTATCCATTCTTGAAAGATTGATCATAGTAATTAGCAGTGATCCTATCTGATAAAATGGGGTAAACCAACGACAACTAAAATAGATAAATAACGGTTTGTACTAAAACACAAAAAGCCTGCAATTGTTTGATTTGCGGGCTTTTGTGTTTATGTTATTGAAACTTGCGGAGAGGCAGGATTCCAATCGAACACCTTATGCCATTTTTGACCTATTGGGGGGCTTTAAAAATTTAAATCGGATTTAAAGCCGTAATCAAATCTTATTAATTTTAAGTGTGTTATTCCCCTAAATTCAATCTTTGCGAGCAAACTGTTGGCTTAACTTTATGCCATTGGACCCGGCACCATGCAAGCGGCCGCTTTTTTCATCGGTTAAATTTACCCTTTTTAATTGGGGTCAAATTCCACAATCCATTCAATACCATATTTGTCTCTAAACATTCCGGCGTAGGTACCCCAGGGACTGTCGCCAATGGGCCCTTCAATATCTCCACCTGCCGATAGGCCGTTAAATATTTTATCTGCTTCTTCACGGCTTTCGGCAGCCACTGCGATTTTGGACCTGTTTTCGCTTTCGTTTACCCGCCCCATAAATTCGGGAACGTCATTGGCTATTAATACATTCTGTTTACCAATAGGCAAAGCAATGTGCATGAGTTTATTTGCCTCATTTTCGGGCACCTGAAAATCCATACCTGCCAGGTCCTTGAAACGAATGACCTTTGTGAACTCGCCGCCAAAAACTGATTTGTAAAAAGTGAATGCTTCTTCGGCATTTCCGTTGAAGTTGATCCAGGGGTTAATTGTTCTCATAATTTTTAATTCTTAAAAGTGATTGTAAATTTTCTTTTTATGTTTTCTACGATAAGGTGGCCAAAAGTTCTTCCAGGTTTTTTAAGGTAATGGTGAAGCCTATTTTGAAGCCTTCCAATAATTTCTCCAATCGTTCAAACGATTCATTAAAAATGGTAATGTCCACTTTGGTTATGCCATTTTGTTCGCTGAAATTGTAATCCCATTCAGAACCCGGCAGTTCACGATTTTCGTCTTTATCTGCAAACGCGTTGTACATCTTAAAATTGGTTTTCGGGGTAATCGATGTAAATTCTTGCACCGCCCAGCGCTCCTGTCCGTCGGGGCTTATCATCGCGTAAAATCGCCGCCCGCCAACTTCAAAATTCATATACTTGGTTTTGGCGCGCATAGGTGCAGGTGCCCCCCATTGGTCCAGCAGTTCGGCTTTGGTAAAGGCATCCCATACCAAAGACTGTCCGGCATTAAATTCCCTGGTTATATAAACCGTTTTCGCTGTTTTGTCAACGTTAAAATCAAATAGCAAATTGTTGTTCATTTTTTCTGTTCTTTAATTGTTGTTAATAATTGGTCAAGCTGGTTAAATTGAGTTGCCCAGTTTTGCCTGAATTGGGCTAACCAATGGTCAAATTCCTGCATTTTTTTCGCGTTAAAGTGATAATAAATTTCCCGGCCACTCTGCTCAGGTTTAATCAATTCGCATTCGTGTAACACCTTAATGTGTTTCGATACCGCCTGGCGGGTCATATCAAATTTTTCGGCCATTGCATTTGGTGTTAATGCCTGGATAGCGATTAATGTTAAAATAGCCCTGCGTGTTGGGTCTGATATGGCCTGGAATATATCTTGTTTCATTCTTGATTATTAATTGCGCAACCTTCAGGTTGCAAATATATATGCAACTTTTGAGTTGCGCAAATATATCTGCATTTTTTTTCAAGTATAATGACGGGAAGTTTAGTGTTAATTGTGGTATTCGTTACAATAACTAACCAAACCGTGTCTTACTTTAGATGAAGAAAGGATTCGGACTTACAAACATTCATAACCATCATAACCATATTATTTTCAAATATTTATATTGAATTTATATGGATTATTTATGAACAGAAGATAGTTCAAATAGAAATAGCCTGCTAAGAATCAATGTTTTAGCAGGTTATTGTATGACAAGGCGGAGAGGGAGGGAAATAATCCCTTACTTCCTACTCGATTTCAAAAATGGTTTTTGTGAATAATCAAATCATATTATTGTCGCTTGCTTTTGATTTGTGTTACTTTTGCCACATCTTATAATTATTTGTCAGGGACATCTTTTATTATTTTACCTGTTTATTTGGGATTGGTTAAAAGATTGAGGATAATTGATTTTTCAAATAATTAAAGTAAAAATAAAAAATGGATGAAGTTAATCCTTAGTTTCTGTAATAATACCAAGTTATAACCATGAGAGGTTTATAACCCCACGCATTGAAAGCATCATTAATCAAACCTATAAAAATTTCGAGCTAACAGTAATTGATGATGGTTCAAAAGACGGTAGCCCTGAAATTTTAAGACACTTACGAGGTAAGTATGGATTTAATCTTGTACTTCAGGAAAACATGGGCCTGGCTATAACGCTTAATAAAGGAATACAGAATTATTCTAACGGAAAATATTAATCATCATGTTCTTCTGATGGTTACTGGCCACCCGATAAACTTGAGAAGCAGGTTGGCTTGATGGAAGCACATCCAGAATTCCCTATATGTTTTGGCAAGTCAGATGTAGCAGATATAGATGGGCACATAGTGCAGGCCCTTACCGATGATGCAAATAAACCATTAAAAGGCGGATATGTATTTAAAGAAATCATTTTAATAAAAAAACATAAATAATGAGAATACAAAGCTCACCCTTAAGCAATAAATGGACTGTATTGTTATTCATTTCAATAACAATAAGTTTAGGCTGTAAGAAAAATCAACCTATTGTTGAAAAAGTTCAATCATCTGCATATATCAATGCATTAGACTATGTAACTGATAAAACAGGAACAACAGATGTAACAGTGCAGCTACAGGCAGCTATAAATGCAACGCCGGTAGGGGGGACACTATGGATACCGGCCGGCAAGTATAAGACATCGGGCGGATTGACAAGAACCACAGCGATTACGCTACAGGGCGATAATGGAAACTTTACCTATAATTACATGAATGGAAAAAATGACAGCACCGGAACAATAATTTATAGTGTCAGTGCCACAAATAACTTATTGAATATTAATGCGGCAGGTTGTAGCTTTTATGATATCGCCTTTGTAAGTCAGTCGGTAACTACGCCAATTAGCAGTGTAGGGTTAAATCTTACCAACGCCGGTTTCTTCCGATCTTCTAATTGTGCCTATGTTGGATTTTATAATAATGTGGTGGTGGAGGATGGTGCGGGATGGAGGATGGATAATAATTTAATCTCCTCTCCTATTAACTATGGCATAAAAATAAATAATACTATCTGCCCTGATTGTGGAGACTGGGTGCTTGACGGCAACTGGTTTGCTGGAGTTGGGACCACAGAAACTATGATACGGCAGGAGAGCTCGGGAGGAGGTAAAATTGTTAACAACAAGATAAATCCGGCCTTTGGCGGCAGAATTGTAAATGGTATTGATATATTTATAAAAGGATCTACATCAGATGATGTTATTTCCAATAACAGTATTGAAGGTTTTACAGGGTCGGCGATAAAAATTAGGATTGCAGACAATAAAAATTTTTCAAAATTACAAATTTTCCAAAATCAGATATATACTATTGCGCATATAACAGGACATGCTATCGACATAAATGGAAGCGGACGTTTAACCGGGGTACAGATCGAAGATAATATGATAACTGACAACTCCTTAAATCCCAACAGTGCCGTTGAGGTGGATTCAACGTCTACTATTCAGGTTTTAGGCAATCAATTTGTAGGATGGAAAATAAAATTAAGGATGGTAGCAGCAACTGGCGTTATTGACACACTTACAACGCCCCACTAATTACAAATTGTAAAATGTGCAGCTTTAAAAATAATATAAAAGTTTTTTTGTCAATAGTTCGTTAAGCTTTCGTATAAAGGATTGATTTAGAGCAAAATAAATAAAAAATAAGTTAGAAATACGAACTTCTTTGTTGCGAATTGTGCATAAAATGGAGGTTTTGCGCCAAAACAAAAGCCTGCAATCATTTGATTTGCAGGCTTTTAACTGTTTTTGACAGGGTTATTCGCGGAGAGAGAGGGAATTGTACGCCTCTCAAACCGGACTGAATTTCAATATGTTATGCGGATTTTATTTCTTACTCACCGAAATACTCACCACTTTTAAATTGCGCAGATTAATTGCAAATCTTATTATTCAAATGTAAGAACTCTATTTATTCCTGATAAAATAATGTAAAATTTTTTTCGGTAAGTCCAGCTCATTATTACCAAGGGGGGACTAGCTGTTTATCGAGACTCTAAATATTAGCCACTTAGTTGTAAATAGATTGACCTTTCCCAATACATCTATCTGAACAGTAGGCGCGTTTGCAAGCCATCGCTGGTTTTTTTATTCAATGGCAAATTTAAAGCTGCGGTAGTCAGATATATTCTCCCTGGTTCATCAGGCTGATATATTTTCGTAGTTAATATTTCTTCCTGAATAAGAAATATGTGAAAACTGAAAAATTATTGTTTTTTCATAACGAACTGTTAAACAGTTTAATAGGATATTGTATATTAATAATCATGTGATTTTTTTATCTCTTAGTTCTGTTTTTCTGCTTTTAATTTTCCTAAAATATTTGTATTTTAGCATTAAAATAAAAAATACCTGAATCCATCCCTTGGGTTGAAATATTTAAACAATGGGAATTATCACACAACGATGAAAAAAATAATTCTAATATTACTGGTTGCAATTGCCTTGGCAGCCTGCCAAAAAAACGGAACAAACTCACCAAAACCTGTAACAACACCTGCAGATACGATCCCTGAAAAAGGAACAATGTTCGTGCAATTGGTTAAGGATAGCAGTACAAAAGACGAAATAGCTATACAGTTTTCCAAAACATATCATTTAACTTATGACGCTTATGAAGACAACAGAGTTCCCGCGAGCAGCCCACCGGTGCTTTTGTCGGCACTAGCGAGCGATGGCACCGTATTAAATTGGGATGGCGTGCCGTACACACCAGGTATGTCAATACCTTTGGCGGCAAATGTAACAACCAGCGGACCGTACTTTCTAAAGGTAAGCCGTTTGGTTAATATACCTTCAAATATACAGGTATGGTGTAAGGACAATCTTACGAAGGATAGCCTTAATATTCGTAAAGGCAATTACCACTTCAACATTGACAACGCCGATACCAATTCTTTTGGCAAAAGAAGATTTCAGATTGTGGTCCGGTAATATCAAGTTACAGATTAGATTGACGTGATATTAGGATTGTATCGCAAACAAGAAATAACTCATGATATGATTTCATTGTCAATAGCATTTAAGAGGTATAAGCCTGGCTGCCTTCTTCATAATTTCCGCTAACCCAATAATCACAATAATAATTTAAACCTTACCCCAAATGCAAGTTTTCAGAAAAAGCCTGCTCCTCTTGTTGAGCCTGGTATTTACTCATCACGTATTTTCTCAAGCGCCGAATATCTCCTACAGCCCGGCAACCAATACGCTGACAGCCGGTGTATCATTTTCAATAAGCCCTGCTAATTCCGGGGGAGCGGTACCGGCCACAACTTATGGACAGGTGACCACTTTTGCAGGCAGCACAACAGCAGCTACCGGATATGTTAATGCTACCGGTACATCGGCCCGGTTCAATTGGCCGGAAACAATTGTTGGTGATGCTTCAGGAAATTTGTATGTGGCGGATGCAAATAACAATGCAATAAGGATGGTCACCCCTTCTGGTGTAGTGAGCACCTTTGCTGGAAGCGCCACAGGGGCATCCGGTTATACGGATGCGACAGGCACCTCTGCCCGTTTTAGCGGACCTGATGGGCTTGCTATTGACGCATCCGGCAATTTATATGTTTCTGACTACGATAATAACGCCATCAGAAAAATAACATCTGCCGGAGTGGTGTCTACCTTTTATCATAGCAGCAGCACATTTGGCCCTTCGGGCATGTGTTTTGATGCCTCCGGAAATCTTATCGTAGTGGCGCAGGATTTAAACCAAATATTGAAAATAACGTCCGCCGGTGTGGTCACAACAATCGCCGGGAGCAGCTACGGGTATGTCAACGGAACGGGGACGTCTGCAAAATTCGCAAATCCAAGTGATGTCAAGATAGATGCATCAGGAAATTTATTTGTTGCGGATTATTTGAATAACGCCATCAGGAAGATTACACCGGCTGGTGTAGTGACGACCTTTGCAGGCAGCAGTGTAAGCGGGAATACAGGCGCATTTGCAGATGGCATAGGAACGGCAGCAAAATTCAATAATGCGACTTCAATTTCGGTCGGTCCCGGGGGAGTACTATATGTGGCAGATTTCTTGAACAACGGTATACGCAGGATCATGCCGGATGGAACGGTATCACTTATTGCCGGCAGCACGACGCAGGGGTCGGGTAATACTGATGGAACCGGTATCGCTGCGAGATTTAATCAACCCGATTATTTATATGTGGACGGAACAGGGACAGGGTATGTTATTGAACTCATCGGCAGCCGGGTGCGAAAAATGACGTTGACGGGCTATACGCTAAACGGCACACTTCCACCGGGCCTGGCATTTGACCCGACAACCGGAACCATCAGCGGCACCTCAACGGGGCCTTTTGCGGCACTAACCGATACGATCACAGCTTATAACGGAAGCGGCTATTCTGTCACTACTATCACACTCTCAGGAATTGCTGCCCCAGCGCCTATCATAACTTACAACACCGGCATTGATACCCTTGCGACAGGTGTGCCATATACCCTAAATCCCACTAATTCCGGCGGTGCGGTACCTGCGACGGCTTACGGGCAGGTTAGCACAACAGCGGGCAGCACAACAGCAACCTCGGGTTATGTTAATGCTTCAGGTACAGCAGCCAGGTTCAATTCGCCAAATGCAGCTACAGGTGACGCTTTTGGTAATATATACATTGCTGATGGCAGCAACAATGCCATACGCATGCTCACTCCGGCAGGTGCAGTGACCACGTTTGCCGGGAGTTCCACAGGCGCTTCGGGATATACCGATGCTACTGGCACATCTGCACTTTTTAATAATCCGGCCGGAATAGCTATTGATGCCTCCGGCAACTTGTTTGTCGCCGACTATGGTAACAATGCCATCAGGAAAATTACGCCGGCGCATGTTGTTACTACTTTTTATCATAGTACCGGTACTTTCGGGCCCCGCGGGCTGCTGTTAGACGCGACAGGAAATGTGATCGTAGCGGCTAAAGATTTGAACCAAATTTTGAAAATTACGGCTACAGGTGTAGTGACTACCATCGCGGGCAGTTCTGCAGGGTATGTTAACGCTACTGGCACATCAGCGCAATTTTTAGGTCCGATGGACGTAAAAATGGATGCCTCCGGTAATTTGTTTGTCGCCGATTATCTCAATAACGCGATCCGGAAAATTGACCCTTCAGGACTCGTAAGTACCTTTGCAGGTAGTAATGTCAACGGCAATACCGGTAGCTATGCAGATGGTGTCGGAACAGCTGCGAGGTTTAATAATCCAGCAGGCCTTGCCATAGCGCCTGGCGGCATCGTCTATGTAGCTGACCTTCTAAACAATGTGGTTCGTAGGATAATGCCTGACGGAACGGTCTCGTTGGCCGCTGGTAGTGCCACACAGGCTACCGGAAATGCCGATGGATCGGGCTCGGCTGCAAGTTTCAATCAGCCAAATTATGTTTATATCGATAATTCAGGAACAGGATATATTTCTGAGCTGACCGGAAACAGAATCAGAAAGATTCCATTTACAGGTTATTCCCTGAATGGTGCACTTCAGTCCGGGCTTACTTTTAGTTCAACAACGGGGATCATCAGCGGAACGGTCTCTGGCACCATCACACCCGTTGTTGTTGCTGTTACAGCCTACAATACCGGCGGTTTCTTTTTGGTTGCAACAGTACCCATTGGTGCGCCGAGCATTGATTGGACAGGCTTTACTAATACAGATTGGAATACCGGAAGTAACTGGAACACGGGCAGCGTACCTGGGTCAGGTGATAATGCAAGGATAGGTGTTAAGGCTTATACTGGCGCAGCCGCCCAGCCGCTTCTAGGCACCAACGCGACCGTTACCAATGTGACATTCGGGACTAATAACTCGCCCATTTTAACAATTAGTTCTGGCAATATCTTGACAGTTACCAAAGGTTTCTCGGTAATTACAGGTTCTACGGTAACGATCAACGGTACAGGGACTCTGGCTTTTAGCGGTAGTTCCACAATTTCAGGTTCTGCAACCCTCCGGGCAGATGCAAATTTGATCATGAGCCTGGGCGCTTCTTCTTTTTTAACCAATAACGGTGCCTTTACACTAGGGTCAGGCCTTAACGGGTATGCATCTATTGCTGCTATTCCCTCAACGTCAGCAGTTAACGGAGCATCGCCAGTTTCAGTGGAGCGATATCTCACAGGCAATGCGCCGGCATATCGGGGATACAGGCTCATGTCTTCACCTGTTTATGCTGCAGCAATAGGCGGCAACAATGTTTACAGTATCAATTATCTGCTTAACTCCACCTATGTTTCGGGCACAAATTTTGCAAATACTTATTTAAGCGGCGGATTTAGCAAAACTGGTAATCCAAGTTTATACCTTTTTCGTGAAAATCTCATCCCTGGCTACACTTCGTTTACAGACAGCGGTTACCGGGGATTTAACGATTTGAGCGGCTCACCAAGCTACTCGTTCGATGTGGACGGTGGCCCATATAATATTCCGGCCGGAAATGGTTATTTACTGTTTTTCAGGGGAGGTGGTACAACGTCAGCGCCTTATACTCCCGGAAGTACGCCTGACCCAGCTACTGTAACAGCAACCGGTCAGTTAAACCAGGGGACAATTACTTTTAAAGATTGGTTTACACCAGGTTCTTCTATTCTAAGTTATTCTTATGGATATCCCAATCAGGGCCTGAATCTGATCGGCAATCCCTATCCAAGTTCTATTGATTGGGACCAGTTTAGTAATACCGATAACACAAAAGGGATTTACGGGCCATCCGTGTCCACTTTTGTAACTGAGTTAATGGCTACGAATGGTACGTACGGGACTTATCAGGCTGGCTCTGGAATAACAGGATCAAGTGGCGCAACCAATATTATCCCCAGTGGAGCGGGGTTCTTTGTTACGGCAGTAGGTACATCATCAGGCACAACAGCGACTTTAACATTTAACGAAGGAGCAAAAACTACAGCCCAATTACCTAGTGGGCAGGGCTTAATTATGAGCACTTCAGCTATTAAGCAGGCCAATATGCAATACCTGCGGCTCGAAATGGGAGCGGACACTATTCATTACGAGGATATACTGATCTTGTTTGATAAAACGGCCAAAACAAACTACGATGCTCATATTCATGGGTTGTATAAGCTAGGTTTTAACAAAGTCAGTTTGTCAAGTTTATCAAGCGACCATATTCGACTGGCAATTAACCGCCAGCCATTGCCAGGATCAGCACAACATGTTATCGGTTTAAATGTGGGTGCGACTGAAAACGGAACCTATCATTTCAATTTGAGGCAGCTGGTGGGTCTATCAAAATTGTATGACGTTTGGCTGATGGATGCCTATAAAAAGGACTCGGTCAACCTAAGGATAAATAGCAAATATGATTTTGCTATAAACAAATCGGATAGTTCCAGCTTTGGTGATAGGCGCTTTAGCCTGGTGATCCGCCAAAATCCGGCTTATGCCTATCAACTGCTGAGTTTTACAGCCAACAAGGTACAGACAGCCCGGCAGGTAGAAGTGATTTGGAAAACACAGAATGAGGAAAATTATACCAACTTCACCGTAGAACGCAGCATAGATGGCGGAAAGACATTTGACGTATTGGGTGGTGTAAAGGCTGCCAGCCAGGGACAATATAGCTTTCTGGATAAGAACCCTGCAATTGGCCTGAATCTTTACCGGCTGAAACAGGAAGACATTAATAATGCCATTTCTTATTCGAAAATAATGCCGATACAGTACGCTAACCAGGGTGACCAAATAGCGAGCAATAAACTTACTATATACCCTAACCCTGCAGGCAGCACCATTAACCTGGCAATCGCTGCGGAAACAACTGAACCTGCCACTTACAAAATCAGGTTCATGAATGCAATGGGGACGGTAGTGAAAGAAATTACTTCTTCGCAGACCTCATGGCAAGGAAATATCAGCAATTTACAGCCTGGCACCTACCTCGTAAGAGTGATCAATGATAAAACGCAGAGCCTGGTAGCTGAAAATAAATTTGTGAGGCTGTAATAATCCATTGGTGATATACAATGGACTATTGCAGCAATTTCCATCCCGGCAGGTTCGGGATGGAAATCATGGAAAGTCTATAAATATAGGTGTACGACTAAATTTAAAAAAATACAGGTAATAAAATTTCGTATTACAGCTATTGGAATTTTCCATATAATTAATTATTATTGTGAGAAGATAATTATTACCTCAACCTTAATTACAAAATCATGAAGACAATACCCCTTTTTCGAAACACAGGTCCATCCGGTAGTTTAACAAGAATCTTTATTGACACCCGTTTTTTGACCCTCTTATAAAAGGTGTTTTTCAAAAATACATCAGCTTTCACTATTATTTATCACTGAATTGTTAATAGCACAGGAATGCTTTTGCAGCATATACCTGCAACTACAAGTTTGCTTTTTACTTAATTACCTCATCACAAAAAAATGAAACGATTATTAGTAGTCGCGTGCCTACTGGTCATAACGATCAGGGCCAGAGCGCAGAATCCGGTAGAATTTCAGAATGTCATCGCTGTCAGCACGGTTTCACCGAATGCTGCCAGCCTGGGCAAATTCGGTAACATACCGGTAAGTTACCAAACTGGTATACCTTCAATTACTATTCCGCTCTATAACATAGTTGTTGGAAAAATTAACATTCCAATATCTCTTGATTACCATTCCGGCGGGATTCGTGTTGATGAAATATCTTCAAGTGTTGGCACAGGATGGGCTTTAAATGGTATTGGTTTGGTTTCCAGAAACATGGTTGGTTTACCTGATGAAAATAACGGAGGGTATCTTTCTGCCCCGTCATTGGATTCTCTTTACAACTATTATGAAGGCTCCATGTATGGCCCGGCAAAAGATATGAGCTATGCTCAATATATCTACGATGTTAGAGATGGTATAAAAGATACTCAACCTGACATCTTTTCCTATAACCTAAATGGTTCCAGTGGCAAATTTGTATTCCGTCCTGACGGCACCATAATGCAAATTCCAATAACCAATAACCGAATAGAAAGGACAACCGGCAACAATTTCAAGATCACGGATGAAGCGGGTATGGTGTATATCTTCGATCAGCAGGAACAGACCGAAATGGTAAGCGCTTCAGCTATCGGCCCAGGAACCTACGTCAGTTCCTGGCGTTTGTCAAAGCTAGTGGACGCTAATACTGCAGACACCATCTCATTTACCTATATCTCAGGTTCAGCCACCACTCAGCATTCATATAATTTTAGTTATGAACTTGGTTCTGATGCAAATGGTGCAGATGTAACTGGGGAAAAATCCAGTATTTCGACAACTACCCATTATGGCTTATTTCCTTCAGGGATAACTTGGAGGGGCGGTAAGATTACATTCAAAAATGCGATGGACCGGACGGACGTGCAAACGGAATATCGTTTAGATAGTGTTAAAGTATATGCTAAGAACAATGGTGCATACCAGCTTATCAAGAACATAAAATTGTATCAGTCATATTTTTACAGCAATCCTATCAACGGAGCAACAGCAACAAATAAAAACTATCGGTTGCGGTTGGATTCTGTCGCTAGCCTGCCGGTATTAGGCTCCGCCGCCCCTCAAACCTATAAAATGGCGTACAATAATGACCCGATTGCGCCTAATGAAAGCTTCGCACAAGATCAATGGGGATTTAATAATGGAAAGTTTAATAACCCCTCTCTAATGCCTCAGCAGACAGTCCTATATCAGAATTTATACCGAACAATTGGCGAGGCTAATATGGATCCTGATTCGACCAATACTTTTGTTGAGGCCTGCATGCTGCAGTCCATCAAATACCCAACTAAGGGGACGAGCACATTTACTTTCGAGCCGCACAGGTACCCGGTAAACTACCAGACAACACAACAACAATCTGTTGGTTGTGATACCTACGGTAGTGTTCAAAGCACAAATACCACAACCTTCACGGTAGCAGCAAACCAAAGCGCTTTTGCGTATAGCGTAACATTATCTGCTTACAATTATCAGGACGTAACCGACAGGCCCCAGGTAAAAATGATAGACCAAACAACCGGACAACAGGTATTCTTTGTTAACAACGTCAATAATCCAAGCCAGTCGTACAGCACAGGAACAATCGCGCTAAATTTAACCGTAGGGCATACCTATGTTATTACAACGAATATTTACACGACTGATCCCAATGTCACCGCAACTTGCCTTGTCACATGGTCTGTGCCGGTATCTGGTATTGCTATCAAGTATGGCGGAGGCCTTAGAGTAAGTTCCATTACCAACTATGATAATAATGGAAAATTTATTAATAAAGATACCTATCAATATGGGGACAATGGGGCAGGAAGCTTGCTTACAGCGGCATCCTACCTGTTAGTGAATTATGAAAATACTTTTTATGAGCATGGTGCTCAACTTGCTGGAGGTGAAAATATTCAATGCACAATATATCAGAGTAGTAATAATATCATATACCATAACAATAGTGTTTATCCGGCTACCCAGTTTAGCGGATCTCCTGTGGTGTATAGTGGGGTGACCAAATTTTCGACTGATAGTTTGGGAATTAATCCCAATGGAAAAACGATTTTCACCTATATCCTGTATGATGATCAGGCTGCATTACCGGAAACAAACTATGGAAAATACGGCGTTTTACTAATTTCCAATTTGTGGAAAAACGGCTACCCCAGGGGTGAATATACCTATAAAAGGACGGGGGCTTCCTATCAACCCATTCATATCAAACTATCTAATTACCAGGTGTACCGACCGGATACCCTTTTAGGGCTTAAAATAAAACCGCTGTATATCAAGGACCACAGCAACTCTGGTCAATTGTTGGATTGCGAACAAGTCCCTGATACCGGAAAAACAAGGAGCCAAACGCACTTTTTTTTAAGCAGGATTCCTACCTATACGGGCGCGATGTTATTACAAAGCGAATCGGACACGACATTTGATGATGCAGGCAACAAGGTAGTGGTGGTACACAATAACTACTATGATGACCTGACGCATATCTTTCCTACACGGAAGGAGACGTTCAGCAGCAAGAATGACACGCTGGTAGATGTGATCAAGTATCCGCATGATTTGGCGGCAACAGGGAATGTGTATCAAACAATGCTTAGCCGCAATATGGTTTCACCTACAGTCAGTTTTGTTCAGCAGAAGAACGGCAGCCAGCTTACGCTAACGAATATCAATTATAACGATTGGTTCAGCAACGGCAATTTGCTATTACCTCAATCTGCCGATGCGCAGAGCTTAACTGATCCGTTGGAGCGGAGGGTGAATTTTGATAAGTACGACCAATATGGCAATATCCTGCAACAAGAAAAGGCGAATGCCCCATCAGCATCATACCAATGGGGGTACAATAGCCAATATCCTGTGGCAAAGGCTGTAAATGCGAAATGCAACGATATATTCTACGATAGTTTTGAGGAGGGAGATGGGAACAGTAGTATCGGGGATGCCAAAACAGGACACTACAGTTACTCCGGGAGCTACTCTAAATTGCTCACGGGGTTGGACACGGGAAGCTATACATTGACTTACTGGAAGAAAACAGGCAGCACCTGGGCATGGCAAGCGGCGGCAATATCCGTAACAGGCAGCTCATACACGATTAGTTTAACCGGCCAGATCGACGACGTGCGTTTTTACCCGTCAACAGCACAGATGAGCACTTATACCTATGATCCTGAAATCGGGATGACGAGTGCCACGGATATAAAAGGGGAGGTCACCACTTATGAGTACGATGGTTTCCAGCGATTGGTGACTATCCGGGACAAGGACGGAAACATTCTCAAACACTTTGACTATCACTATAAAGTCCAATAACAACCTTATCAATCCTTTATCACAATGGCAAATAGATATTTAGTTTACAGGCACCTTATGGTGTCCATACTGGTTGCGTTGTTTTTTCAGCGGGTTTCGGCGCAGGCGCCCAATATCAGCTATCCGTCAACGAATGCAATAGCGTCTGGTACAGCGTTTACAGTGAGCCCGTCGAACAGCGGCGGAGCAGTACCGGCAACAACATACGGCCAGGTAACGACCTTTGCGGGTAGTACGTCCGAGACATCGGGCCGTACGAACGGAACGGGCACCGCAGCGAGGTTCAATTTACCGGAGATGCTTTGCGGAGACGCTGCGGGGAATCTGTATGTGGCGGATAATGCCAATAACGAAATCCGCAAGATCACATCTGGCGGTGTGGTGACCCTGTATGCGGGGAGCGCCTCCGGGACAGCGGGATATAAGGATACAACGGCAGCCACAGGGGCATTGTTCAACGGCCCGGCGGGCGTAGCGATGGATGGCTCGGGGAACCTGTTTGTAGCCGACCACGGCAATAATGTAATCAGAAAGATCACGCCGGCGGGCGTGGTCAGCACGTTCTATACCCGCTCAGGGATGGGGCCTACGGGACTGACATTCGACGGATCCGGCAACCTGATTGTAGCCGCGCAGAGCCTGAGCCTGATATTGAAGATCACGCCGGCAGGCGTTGCCACAACAATAGCAGGGAACTTTTATGCCTATGTGAACGGGACGGGCACAGGCGCGGACTTTAAGAACTGTACGGATGCGAAGGTGGATGCCTCAGGGAATATTTTTGTGGCGGATTACCTGGACAACGCGATCAGGAAGATCACCCCTGCAGGGGTAGTGACCACCTATGCGGGCAGCAACGTAAATAACAACACAGGGGGCTTCCTGGATGGGGTGGGCACAACAGCAAAATTCAATACCCCGACAGGGGTAGCAGTCACTCCTTCAGGGATTATCTATGTGGCGGACTTCAACAACCACAACATCCGCAGGATCATGCCGGACGGAACTGTCACGCTGATTGCAGGAAGTGCGACCCAGTCATCAGGCACCGTGGACGGGACGGGTATGGCAGCAAAGCTCCATTCCCCGATGGGTATTTATGTGGATAATACCGGGACGGCTTATGTTGCAGATATGTGGGCCAGTATCCGTAAGGTGGTGCTGACAGGTTATACGCTGAAAGGCACGCTGCCGTCGGGATTGACCTTTAGTCCAACCACAGGAACGATCAGTGGCATGCCTACAGGTACCCTGGTCAGTCAAACAGACACAATAACAGCCTACAATGCGACCGGTTATTCGGTAACAACAGTGACGTTCACGCCGCTAAGCCAACTAATCCCTGTGATTAGCTATGCGTCAGGTAATAATAATCTGACGGTAGGGGCGCCGGTTACCATCAGTGCTTCCAATACAGGAGGGCCGGTTCCGGCGACAGCTTACGGCCAGGTGACAACCTTTGTAGGGAGTACAACCGCAACTGCGGGATACACAGATGCCAGCGGCACATCGGCGCTGTTCAACTGGCCACAGCAGATGGCGCGGGATAGCTCAGGGAACTTGTACATAGCTGACGCGAACAATAATGTCATCCGGAAGATCACCCCGGCGGGAGTGGTAAGCACCTTTGCGGGGAGCACATCAGGGGCTGCGGGCTTTACGAATGCGACAGGCACGTCAGCACGTTTCAACGCCCCCGACGGGATTGTGATCGACGGCTCGGGCACGATGTATGTATCAGATTATGGCAACAATGCGATCCGGAAGATCACGTCTGCGGGTGTGGTGAGCACGCTTTACAGTACCCTGAATACCTTTGGACCCGGGGGGCTGTGTTTTGACGGCTCGGGGAACCTGATCGTAACGGGGCAGGACATGGGCCAGATATTAAAGATCACAATATCGGGCGTGGTAAGTACGGTTGCGGGCAGCAGCATCGGGTATACCAATGGCCCGGCGGCCTCGGCCCAGTTCGATACACCGAGTGATGTGAGGATGGATGCCTCGGGGAATATTTATGTGGTCGACTTCAACAATAATGCGATCCGGAAGATCACGCCGGCGGGCGTCGTAAGCACGATAGCGGGAAGCCCGGTGAACGGGAACCAGCCGGGTTTTGCAGACGGGGTCGGCACAGCAGCTATATTCAACAATCCTGCGGGGCTTATGCTGGCCCCTGGCGGAGTGATCTATGTGGCAGATATGTATAACAATGATATCCGGCGGATCATGCCTGACGGGACGGTAACACTGATAGCGGGCAGTGCGGGACAGGTACCGGGCAATGCAGACGGTACGGGAACAGCAGCCGGGTTTAACCTGCCTGATTATATGTATATGGACGGTACGGGAACAGGGTATATTGCTGAGCTGGGTGGCAACAGGATCAGGAAGATGACACTGACCGGGTATTCTCTTACAGGTACCCTCCCTGCGGGATTGGCGTTCGACCCCACCACAGGGATCATCAGCGGTACGCCGACGGCAGTAACCGGGAACAAGACATTCACAGTTACTGCCTTCAATACATTTGGGACGTCAAGCACCACTATAAGCATTTCAACTGCTGCGGGTACATTTAATCCCAGCCAGGACCAGAACTATATTGTCACATATACACCCCGTGTCCCCATTGCCGACGCAACCAGGCTGGCAACTCAGCCGGTAGTCAGTGTAAACAAGACGGTGCAATACTTTGACGGCCTGGACAGGCCACTGCAAACTGTTCAAAACCAGGCATCGGCACAGGGAAGAGATGTTGTGCAGCCCATTGTTTACGACCAGTTCGGCCGGGAGTCGGTTAAATACCTGCCTTATGCGCTGGCCGGTTCGGCAGCAAACGATGGGAGTTACAATACCAATGCGGTAACAGATCAGGGCTCGTTTTATACCACCCCACCCACTGGCGTAAGCGCGGTGCCATTTCCATATGCACAGACGGCATTTGAACTTTCGCCGCTCAACAGGGTTGTTGAGCAGGGAGCGCCCGGGGACAACTGGCAGCCGGTGGGTACGCCTGGCGCGAGTGCCAATGCAGGGCATACCATAAAAACTGTTTATGCCACCAATAACAGCATCTCCTGGTCCGCAGACTCTGTCAACAGCATGCAGGTAGCATTGTATAACGTTACCATTAACCCTAACAAAACCCGCACCTTATCGGCAAATGGCTATTACGGAGCAGGGCAACTGTATGTGACCATCAGCAAAGATGAGAACTGGGTGAGCGGCCGGGCCGGAACGATTGAAGAATATAAAGATAAAGAAGGGCATGTGATCCTAAAACGGGTGTACAATTATACTACTGCACTGCAGGTATTGTCCACTTACTATGTTTATGATGATCTGGGTAACCTGGCCTTTGTACTCCCGCCGGCAGCAAACGGCGATGCAGTAGCAACCATCAGCCAGGCCACATTAGATAACTTTTGCTACCAGTACCGCTATGACCAAAGGGACCGCTTGATCCAGAAAAAGATACCTGGCAAGGGCTGGGAGTTTATGGTATACAACATGCTGGACCAGGTGGTAATGACGCAGGATGCCAACCAGCGCAAAAATGCACCTCAACAGTGGACGTTTACCAAATATGACGGCACCGGCAGGCCGGTTATCACCGGGATGTACACCTTCACGGGAAGCAGCGCCGACTCGAGCATGAGTGCGCCGGATACTACTGAATTTGTTACGCTGAGAAACCTGTATAAGAATACCACCAATAAATACTGGGAAAGCCGTAATGGGTCCACCACAACAGGATACGATGAGCTGAGCGACCCAATAGGACACAGCTACACGTATTATACCATCTCATATTATGACAGTTACTCCGGGATACCGGGCCTGCCATCCGGCTATACGTTGAGCTCCGGTGTGAGCCAGATGACCACCGGGCTGGCCACAGCCAAAAGAACGGCAGTGCTCAATGCGCCTACCGACCAGCTATGGGATGTAATGTATTATGATGATTTTGGCAGGACTACTCAAACGTTCGCGCAGCATTACCTGGGGGGTACAGTCAGTACACTTAACTATGACCAGATACTGACTACCTACAACTTCCCGAACCAGCCGACAACGGTGACACGAAAACACTGGAATACGGGCAGTACCACCGCTCCGCTGGTCACCATAGCCAATACTTACCTGTATGACCAGGTGGGAAGAAAAGTAAAAACCTGGGAGCAGATCACCAACGGCAACAGCACGCCAACGCCAACCACCAAAATGCTGATTTCGAAGATCGATTATAACGAGATCGGTCAGGTGCTAACCAAACATTTGCACAGTACGGACAGCGTGAACTTTTACCAGGATGTAGCCTATACCTATAATGAACGTGGCTGGCTGCTATCGAGCAGCGCACCACTGTTTGCCATGCAGCTATATTATAATACCGGCACCAGTAAGACGTATAACGGCAATATTATATACCAGTACTGGGGTACACCGGGCAGTTTGACCAATCATTATTCCTACGCCTATGATAAACTGAATCGCTTAACATCGGGCTCGTCAACCGGCAGTTCGGAACAAAATATCAGCTATGATATAATGGGCAACTTAACGACACTCAACCGGTATGCCTCCACCACGCTCATTGATCAGTTGGCCTATACCTACACGGGTAACCAGCTGACCAGTATCACCGATGCTACTACGAATGATAACGGCTTAAAGCACGGCACCTGGAACTATACTTATGACGGCAACGGTAACCTGGTTACCGATCCGTCGAAGGGCTCATCAGGCATTCATATCGCCTACAACCTGCTGAACCTGCCGCAAAGTATTACTGGTTCAAAGACAATCACATACACCTATGATGCCTCGGGAGATAAACTGAGGAGGGTGAGCACGAATACGGGGCATACGGATTATATCAGCGGTATACAATATGATGATAATAATAGTGGCGGAGCAGAGATTTTAAGTTTTATCCAGACGGAAGAAGGGAGAGCGGTACCCAATGGTTCGGATTACAACTACGAGTATACTCTGTCGGACAATCTGGATAACTTAAGGCTGACCTTTGATGCAGCCAGCGGCTCGGCAAGAAAAACACAGCAGGATGATTATTATCCTTTTGGGATGGAAGTTAACACGCTTACTCCATCTCTCAAAAATGAGTATCTTTACAATAAAAAAGAGCTACAGGAGGAGCTCGGAGAATACGATTATGGCGCGCGGTTCTATGATCCAGTGATTGGAAGGTGGAATGTACCAGATAAACTTGCTGAGCACGAAGATCAGATTGATAAATCGCCATATGTTTATGTTTGGGACGACCCTATTGGGAAAGATGATCCTGACGGCAATTGTCCAAGTTGTATTATTGGAGCGATCGTTGGCGCGGTTGCAGATTATGGAGAGCAAGTTGCTACTAATTACATTGAAGGGAATGCACATCCTTGGACGCAAAATATAAATCTTACGTCAATCGCTACTTCCGCAGGAGCTGGTTTTGTAACAAGTGGAGGAAGTGTTGTTGAAAAACTTGGAGTAAAACTTGCAGTCAAAGCAGGGGCTAGTTTAATTAATAATACTGTTAAAGTGACAACATCACGCACTGGGTTGAAAACAACTGTTGAAACCAATGTCGTAAATGTCCTTAAAAACACAACAATAGATTTGGCGGCAGATGGTGTGGCAGGTAAGCTAGGGGGGAAAGTTGAAAAAGTCTTATCTAAGGTGGGTGTCACAAATGCCGGTGCATTATCCAACACAGCTAAGAAAGTTGTTAATGCTTTAGGTCAGAATGTCACAAGGGCAACAACAGCAACCGTAAAAGCAGGATTAAAAGCGACTTCAAAAGTGGCAGCACAAACCGTTGAAAGTAGTGCAAAAGCACTTACGAATACAAAGCGTGATGCGATAAAAGACAAAACAAATCAAAAATAACAATGAACAAAATAAAAAATGTTGCCTGGGTGGTTCTTGGCGTTGCAATTATAGTTTTCTTCATATACAAAGTTACTAGAAGAGCTATTACAGATCAGTTGCTTGAAAGCGATGCCCAACATATAAAAGCAGTCATCATTGATGAACGAAACTATATGGGAAATCAACCTGTGAAGCCCAAGTTTTCTTATTCATACCAGTTCGTAATTAATGGTGTAAAATATACTGGTAATGCGCACGATACTACAGTCAGGATTGGCGATACGGTTGAAGTTGAATACGATAAAAATCATCCAAGCATCAATAGACCAATGCATCCGAAAGAATAGAGTGCATTATATCGGCACTGTTTTTAATTAAAAGGACCTCAAATACCGAGCCCAACCACAGCGTTGGGCTTGCTTTTTATAAGCCATCCTTGTTTTAGCATGTTGTATGAAGCCATCTATGGAGTAGAGGATGTGTTCTCTGTCTTCTTCAGGAAGTTGCGGGGTTTGGAGTATCTTCTCAAGAAGGGAGACTGATCTACGTAATGAAAAACATTGCCTGATCAACGGCCTTCAATGTGTTTTTGATACCGATTTTTATAGCCTGTAAATGCGCTTCTCTATTTATGCAACCCTTAAACAGCCAGTTTTTATCAATCAGCTGCTCAGACTCCGCCATGATTTAAACCCTGGCTCTGCTTTCTACTTTGCCTTCTTTCCTGTTGTCTTAAGTGCTGTTCGTGATCTAATTTTTTTTGCAGTTTAACCTCCTGCTCTTTTTGCTCTTCTTCTCTTAATTCAAGTCTTTGCTCATAGTGGCCATGTTTTAAAGTATTGGCATATTTAAAGGTCTCCTTGAGTTCCCGGTCATAACCAAAAGTCTGGTCAAACTTTCTTTCGGCACTTTGCTTAAAGGCCACCCGGTCAAACTGGCCGACTTTAAGGCTATGGGCGATATTCATTCCCCGCGAATTATTTAAGGGGCTTAAACGGATACTACCGGTTATATCTTTCCGGCTAACGATAATCTGTATGTGCATCTGCTCTCCCGGCTTTTGTTCTCCCCGTTTAGTGAGGCCCTGCTTCACTTCCTCATCTTTATGGGTATAGTATCGGTGATTTTCCAGTTTGCCATAATATAAAATGTCCCTATTGCTTTGCACTTTATCTTTTTTAAAATTTCTGGCATACTTATCCATGACCTGGTTGGCGTATTGTTTTAATTGCTGTTTCGCACCTTCTTCCCCAAATTCTTCCTTTAGAAATAACAATTCATTTTCGCTCGGACTGATATTGATCAAAAAGAACTTAGCTTCTTCTTTGGATAGCCGGTCGGTATTGTGGTCGATGTCATACCTGACCTGGTAGGGCTGGATTTTTTGACTTTCGTGATTGAACCAGTATTCTGGTTCTAGTTGCGGGTTTTGTTCGTTTAATAGCCTGTTTTCTTTTTCGAGGTAATTGACCAATTGCCCGCTGCTCCCTTTGTTATTTCCAGTTTCGCTTTTGCTGATATTGATATGCATAAATTTTTTATTTCATCATTTCTAATTCCATTCTCACGTGATTAGCCAGACTGTCCTTTTCTGCTTGTTTCGTCATCACACTCATTTGTTCACGCGTCTTGATATAATACTCTAAAATTTCAGAAAATCGTTTTTTTAGTCTTGCTCTGTCGGATTGCACTTTTTCATTAGCAGCCAGGTGTTGCCAGATCACATTCAAAAGCTTGACTTCCTCTTTATTCAAAGTTTCCTGTCTCTGGGCATGAGGTAGTAGTTGTTTATTAAAAACATCCAGCAGGCTGGTCTGCAATTTGAGTTGTCGCTCGCCATCTTTTTTAAGCGGTATCAGCAGATCGCTTTCCTGCGTTTTAATAAACCCAATGATGTTATCGCTACGCTTCACCAGTTCTTTTTTCAGTAATTCATCATTTAGGTCGCGCGGGTCTTTCTTACTTTTATAAAAATAATCCACCATCGCGATAAAGAATTCGATCTTAGTCAGACCGCATTTTTCGGCCATTTTTTGCAGCTTGCTGTCTGCTGTTATGGGAAAACGGATGGTTTTTACATTCTGGTCAGCCATTTGAATAAAAAAATTAAGGATTTCACTAAATTATTGCCTTACAATTCCTTATAAAACGAGTATACCTACCGGTATACTAAAAACTACTTCCAAAGCCATTTAAATCGGGTAAAGTATACTTACAGGCTACTAAAAACAGCCTTAAAAGCCCCGCAGGGCGAGCTGAGTCAGGTGCAACCTGACTTCCGCTCGCTCCAAACGATTTTTCGTTTGGACGCGGGGCTGTCTTAAAAATGCCTTTTGCAGAACGTTAAAGCTGCTTTTGCTATGCTTTAGATAGGTTTTGGCATCGCCAAAATTGCCATTCTTTATGTTTTGATTCATCGTTTTTAGGTTTTGTATTATTTTGTCGTATTGTTTTTGGGAGAATTGGTTAAACAGTTCTTTGCCAGCTTGCTCACGCCGAACAAATTCACAAAGAATTCCGAACTTGTTCGGCGCGCTGTTCGCCTTTCGTGGTATTTCTATTATCCCTCATCCGGCCAGTAAACCAGACTGCCCTTCTTCGGGTTAAAACTTGGCTGGTAACGGATATAGCCAAACTCATTCAATTCTTTAATACACTTATGATAAGTGGCAACCGAAGCGATCTTGCTGAACCCCATCAGGTCCCGGCGGCAGATGGCGAAGGGCTGAGCAAAGCCCTGCCTTTGCCAGCAGATAAATAAGGCTGTGTATAAGCTGACATGCGTAGTCAGTAATCGCTTGTCTTTTGTCATGCGCCTGACCCATTTACCGTAGTTTGCGAGCTCCCGGCTAATAACAGGCGTCATTGTAAACCCCCTTCCAGTAACTTCTGGATATCGGCTGATTTATAATACAACATGCCGCCGATCTTAGTATAGCGAAGCGTTCCGTTAATTCGCAGGTTCTGCAAGGTCCCCGGTGAAATAGCTAACAGTTTACGCACCTCACTGCTTTTCAGCCATTGTTTGCTTTGCCCTTCTCCCGGCCCCATGATCTGCTTAAGCTCTGCAAGCAGCTCTTTTTTGAATACTGCTAAATCTTCCCGGGTGATCATTTCAATTGTCGTCATAGATTATGTGGTTAAATGTTAAAAAATCAATTTCTCCTTGCCTTGCGCAAAGGTTAGTTCCAAAAAATAAATTGGATTTGAATGGGTCTGCTCAAACGACCGGAACAAAAGTAAATAGTTGTTTTGATGTTTTAAAATATGTCAAAACAATTTATATATTTGCAGAGTTATTCAAAAATACGATTTGACTAATTTTGGTGCAGTTTGAAACAGGGGCGGACAAACGTTAGGAAGTATTAGCGCCAAACAAGTGTAAAAAGCCTTGAAATAAATTTTTAAAAAAAAAGTGAAAATAAGTTTTAAAACTTACTTCAACGACCGGCTAAAAGAAGTGGACTTTCACGGCAAGCTGACGCATCCTTTATATGTGCAGGTTACCTTTGAGCGGAAGACCACTTTTTTTAAGAGTTACTATTTTGAACTATTTTCCAAGCCCCGGTATTTTCTGGTCGTGCTGGGTGCAGGTTCCAAAGGGCCATCTATTGAAGAAGTCATGGAAAGGGAAAATGAAGTCATCCGTTTTATCATCGATAAACATCAGGATGATTTCTCCCTGGAAGTCTTCAAACAGGCTTATGCCTATTACAGTAAAGACCTTTGTGATGTGACAGAAAAGGGGTTTATAGACTACTTGCACACGTTCTTTTGGGACGAGGGTATGCCTGCTTTAGGGGATATCATCCTGCATGGAAGCAAGAATGTGGTTGCTTATGATACCGTAAGGGATATAAAAGGGTCATTTAATAAACCCTTATATGAGAAGTTGGTCGCAAATTCATTTTATTATGCGCCGCCTTATTTGCCGCTTTACGGCTTTATGGCCCAAACCAAACGCTGGCCTATGCTGATCATGACCGTAATGGAATTTGAACGGACGGAAACGCTCAAAGCTTTTTCGCACTATGCAGTCCAATTCTTCCCGGAGATGCCGGTGGATGAGTTACTGGAACAGATCGCTAAATGGACGAAGTACCTGTAACCACAATCCCGCCAGTGCTGATGAACAAGCCACACCATTTTCAACAGTTGAGCAACCAATTGTGTTAAACCGGGCAAAGCAGCAAGGCCGGGCCTCCGCTGAAAAACAAACAACACCGGCCCGCTTGTTATAGCCTTGCTGCTTTGTCCCGGTTTGGCCTACCTTCGCGGACTGGTGAATATGGAAGGCGACCTAGGAGCGTAGGGGGCTGTTGTGAGTGAAACGAACAGCAGTCGCGCGAAAGGGAAAGCGGTTGAGGGAGTGCAGCGTAGCGGAATGAACAAAACAGCTTTCCCTTGAAGGCCTTAATCATCGAGCATGGCAAATCCTTAATAAATATGGATATTGATGTTAATAGTTTGGTTAATTAATTTGCTGGATATCTCTGTTTCAGCAAGGCCATATCCTGGCTGACTTTCATGTCTAGTATTTTCGCATAGTGCTGGGTCGTTTTAATATTGGTATGCCCTAACATTTTGCTGACGGTTTCAATCGGCACGCCATTGGAAAGTGTCACCGTGGTGGCGAAAGTGTGCCGGGCAGTATGATAGGTCAGTTCTTTATTGATACCACAAACCCCCGCAATCTCTTTGAGGTAAGCATTCATTTTTTGATTGGTGGATACCGGCAACGCTTTACCCTTGTTACAGCAAACAGGATGATCGGCATACCTATTGAGTATGGTCAATGCAGAAGGCAACAAAGGCACGCGGGTAGGGGTATCTGTTTTTAATCTTTTGGTGACTATCCACATTTCCCCGTCAAGACCTTTTACAATTTCTGCCCTTTTTAACTTTTGTACATCGGCGTAAGCCAGCCCCGTAAAACAGCTAAATAAAAAAATATCCCTGACCTGGTTCAGCCGGTCAGTATCAAATACTTTTTCCGATATACTTTTTATTTCATCCGCATTTAGGAATACCCGGTCGACCTGCTTAACCTTTGCCTTGTAATTTAAAAATGGGTTGTTTGTCAGCCAACCGCTGGCTAAACAAATACGGATGATCTTTTTAAAATTCTTGATGTATTTGACAGCGGAGTTATTGGCACATTTTTTTTCAGACCGAAGGTAAAATTCGTAGCCAGTGATAAATTCATGGTCAACCTTTTTAATGTCCATATCAGAAACCTGATATTTCCATTCCATAAAACTTTGCGTATGCCTCAACGAGGTTTCATAGCGTGTAAGTGTACCCGGTGCGTATTCGTTGCCGACTAAGGCCGCTACTTTTCTATTGTGGTCTTTAAAGATTTCAATAAGCATCCTGGCTTTTTCACTTTTCCCCAATAATTTATTTTTTAGGGTCTCGGCGGTAACCAAGCTTCCAGCCTCTGTTAATACCTTGTGAACTTCGTAAACCTGAGACTGCAAATTATCGAGATAAGCATTGAATGATTTGGCCTCTTCCTTGATTCCCCGTAATCTCCCGGATATGCTGTTCCAATTGGCCGGAAGGCATTCCCGCCCGGAAGTGGTTTCGGCACGTTTACCATTTACGGTAATACGAAGATAAATGGGCATCGGCCCGTTGTCATAGTTTTTTGGCTTTTTCAAATAAAAAAGCAAGCTGAATGTGGTTTTCATACTGTTTAAAGCATTTAAAAGTGAAACAAAATTAAGCTTGCAATCAATCCATGACAAGATGTTCAATCATTGAACATCTTGATAATCAAAATAATACGAATATATTGGTGAGTAAGAATGCCACTAAATTGACTCACCGAAATACGCACTTTTTTTATGCGATTTGATGACAAAAATGAGCATTTGAATAAAAAAGAAAAGCCAACAATTGTTTGATTTGCAGGCTTTTATCCGTTTTTGATATTGAAATCAGCGGAGAGAGAGGGATTCGAACCCTCGATACCCTTTTGAGGTATACACACTTTCCAGGCGTGCTCTTTCGACCACTCAGACACCTCTCCGGGAAATGGGATTGCAAATGTATAATAATTGCATTGAATATCGAATACCTGATTCCGAATATCCATACAGCTGTAAAGGGACAAAAAAGGTCAACAGGTGCCCGGTTAAAAGCCAATATCGATCACCACTTTACCCTTTGCCTTACCTTGTTCCATATCACTATATGCCTGTTCAATAGTAGCCGGTGTATAGGAGTGTGGATTGATCAATGGGATGAGCTTTCCTGATTCTGCCAGTTTTGCAGCTTCACTTAAAATTTCACCGTGATGCGCATGACCTTTTCCGAAGATTAAAGGGTACAATGTAAATACTCCCGAATAAGTTGCTCCGCGGAAGGATAATGGCGCCAAACTATGCGTCCCCCATCCTAAAATGCTGACCACATGCCCGTAGTATTGTTTTGCAGCTTTAAATGAAGCGTCAAGGGTAGCACCGCCTATCGTATCAAACACAATATCGAAGCCTTCGCCACCTGTGTATTTTTGGATATATTCTTCAACCGTAAGGGTAGTATAATCGATCGGCGTGGCCCCATAACTTTTTATCAGTTCGTTTTTAGACGGATCAACAGTACTAAAAACGATTGCTCCTTTAGCTTTTGCTATCTGGATCGCAATATGACCCACGCCACCAGCGCCTCCATGTATCAGCACAGTCTTCCCGGCTGAAACATCCGCACGATCAACCAAGCCTTCCCAGGCAGTAATAAATATCAGGGGTAAGGCTGCCGCTTTGCACATGCCCAGGTTCTTTGGTTTGATGGCCAGCAGATCTGCATCAACGGCAGCATATTCAGCCAGTGAGCCCTGCACACCGCCAACGCCACCTGTCATGCCGTAAACCTCGTCTCCCGGCTTAAAAGCTGTAACGCCGTCGCCGACCATTTCCACAACCCCCGCCATGTCTATTCCCAAAATAGCGGGTAATTTAACTTGTGCATGAGCAGCCAGGCCTGCTTTTATTTTCAAGTCCAGAGGGTTTACACCACTAGCTCTAATTTTTACCAATACCTGTCCTTTGCCTGCAGCAGGTTTATTAATATCCTTTAACTGATAGGGGGTATTGGAATTTTCCAGTATAAGCGCTTTCATCTTCTTTGGTTTGTAACTCAAAGTTGAGCAGAAAATGAATAACTATAGTATGCTTAAAGTAATTTTATGAGGATCACCGCTTCGTGCCAAAATCCTGCGTCCAGTAGGTACCTGCTCTTGCAGCGCCAAATTCTTTAAAAGAACCGTTCATGATGTTTTTGCAATGGCCTTCGCTTTGTATCCAGGCGGTAAAAACCTGCTGCTCTGTTGTTTGGCCCCATGCAATATTTTCGCCCACTGTACTCCAGATGTAACCAGCCGCAGTAATACGTGCGCTGAAGGATGTGCCATCTGACGAGTTATGAGAGAACTGGCCTGTAGCGTTCATGTCCTCGCTATGGGCTAAAGCTGTCGAAGCCAGTATATCATTCCAGGTTAGAGGGGCAACCGGTGGCATTACTGTTGTTCCGCAAGTGCATCCTGCCGTCCTGGTATCGTTTACCAGTTTTAGCATGCCTGCATTGTCAATGTTGGTGTTTACAGTGGTAGTACCCCCGGTTGTTGGGTTGGTAGTACTGCCTGTTTTGGTAGTATCTTTATCGGACGGATTTACTGTAGCCGATTCCTTTTTACAGGATGCAAAACTTATTGCTACGGCTATTGCTAAGTACACTATTCTCTTCATCATATCATGCCTTACAACCGGATTATATCATTAACCCGGCAATTCGTTACCATAGTTATAACGTGCTTAATATGAAATATGTTATATTATGTGTAATGCTATTGGATTACTTCTTAAGAGTAATAAGCAAAATTCCATGCGGAGGTATTTGGCATGGGAGGCTTTTCGACTGAGTTCCAATGCTCTTTTTTTGCCATAAATCTCTTACTGTATAAGCGTCGTTTTTTCCTATAGATGTAAACGGGAAATCAAAAGTTTGCTCTGTATCGGTTGGGTTCAATAAGCCTATTGCAAGCCTTCCATCATATAGGTCTTTGGTCCATATTTCCACTTTATTATCTAAAGTCAATTTCAAAGCTGCAGCCTTTCCCAGTGCATCCTGGTCAACTGCAATAACCTCGTTGTTAGTAATCAGAGATAAGGTAACTGGATCAATATGCTCCATATTAGCGCCAATGAACAGCGGTGCGCTCAACAGGCACCACATCGTCATCACGGTACGTTGTTCCTGCTGGTTCAGGTGATTGCTATTGCCCTCGCGACTTTCGGCACCAACGGCCCCTATTTGTAAAATATCCGGATCATTCCATCTTCCCGGCTGCACATATTCAGCTTTATCCGCCAATTTTTTAAAGGCGGCATAAACAGAGGCCCAGTTATCCCTTACATCATCGCCGGTGCGCCATAATTGTCCGCTCGTTTTATACCCCCATTTCCATACATCCCCCATCCCATACTGGCATAATGAAAATATAATATCTCTCGGCTGTTCTTTTAATGCATCGCCCATCAATGTATATGGCTTCATTAATTCTTCCTCAGAATTGTCTTTGGCAAACACGCCATAGCTGCACCAATCGTATTTTAGATAATCAAACCCTACACGTGCAAAATAACGGGCGTCCTGTAGCTCATGACCATAACTTCCGGCCACACCACCGCAGGTAAGCGGACCAGGTGAACTGTATATCCCTACTTTAAAACCAAGCTCATGTATCTCTTTAACCGTCTGCCCTATATTGCGGTAATATTTATTAGGCAATAGCGTACCATCCTGATCGCGGAGTTTACCCTCCCTGTCCGGTAAATTTGCCGGACCTTCGTGATATTGGTATACTTCATTATTTATTTTATGCGTTAACCGTGACCAAATTGAATCTTTAGCATCCGGTTGATTTGTCCAGGGGTCATCAATTTCCAAAATACTCCATCCGTACTGGTCGAGGCCATAGTGCTTCATTAATTGTGCAGTCTTTAAAATGTCTGCTTCTTTGGCTTTTCTGCCGTAACTATACCAACTGCTCCATCCCATAGGAGGGGTGAGTGCTAACTTATCCCCGGCTATAATGGTGAAATATTTATTCGCCGTTCCCTTTTTGTTCACAGCAATAATTTCAAGCTTATACTTGCCATTCTGGTCAATCCGGCCTGAAATTATTCCTTTGTTCTGGTTATAACTTAAACCTGCTGGCAAATGCTTTACCTCGATTTTCATGGGCCTCTGTCCGCTAACAGGTATCATATAGAAAAAATATTTACCTGTCCGTACCCCAAAAAATACTGGGCTATTGATTTGTGGTTTGGTGGCTTTGTTTTGAACCTGTACAGGTGCCCGCTGAGCCAGGCAAATTATATGTATGAATAATAAACACAGTGTGTTGAAAATGAATTTCATTATTGAAGTGCTTAACGGGTTCGAATTTTTGTATAATTGATATGGAGGTAAAATTTATAGCCTGATCAAAGCTACTTTTTATGTATTAAAAACGATAGTGATACGGTTAAAAAGAGTTTGAATAATCCTTACTGTATATTATTTTTAAGAGTATGGTTATTTAATAAATGTTAGTTAGCGTCAGGTAAAACATATAATTTATTAATAATTAAGCACCTATTATTGATGCGCTAATTTTATTAATAGGTAACATTATTGTTACTTATTGAGAAAACTATTTTTATTATATTGCGTATAGATTAATATTTATAAGCCCTTCTAAGTTTTTTTCTTACCATAAATTAGATCGGTCTTTCCGTTGATTGGGATATTGTTGTTGACTTGGTTCTATTAAGGATTTACAGCTTTTTATTCTTGGTGTTGCGCTATGGAAAGACTATACAAAAATCAAACTGCCTTTAAAATTTTAATGGCTTCAGTTTTATTAATTATACTATCAAATAAAACCAGTGCTTACAATGGCGCAATAGGGTCTTCAATGACCGGATCAAATTTGTTGATGGGTAACTCACATGACAAATCTCCCAATCAATTTTTGATGCTCAAGTTATCTAAGGACGCCATCAATTCTGATGAGACCATGATCCGTTTTAAAAAGACAGCGCATAATAGTTATAACCGCAGCGAAGATGCCATTTATTTCCAGGGGATGGGAGCGGTTAGTCTTGCCTCTTTTTCCAGTGACAATATGGAGATGGCTATAAATGAAATGCCACTTCCCAATCTAAGTCCTTTATCAATAAGGCTAATGGTATTGGCAAAGACCGATGGTATTTATAAACTCCAGATGGTGAACATATCAGAAATCCCACTGCTTTATGATATATGGCTGACGGATGCCTATAAGCAGGATTCTTTGGATATGCGGCATAATTCAACCTATCTTTTTAATGTATACAAGAATGATACGACTAGCTTTGGAAATAATCGTTTTAGATTGGTGATCCGTCAGAATGTGGCATTTTCTTATCGCTTACTCAATTTTACAGCGATCAAATCCACTTCCTCTGTACAACTGGCCTGGAGTACTGAAAATGAAGCGGACTATACCAATTTTACTGTTGAGCGCAGCAACAACAATGGTGTCACATTTAATGCGATCGATAGTGTTACTTCCGACGGAACAGGGTCGTACAACTTTACTGATAATAATCCTTCAACAACAGGAAAAAACCTGTATCGTTTAAAGCAGGCAGATATCAATTCAACCATAATCTATTCAGATTTACTTACTGTAATGTATGGCGATTGGAATAATAGTAATGACGGCATGGCGGTTTATCCTAACCCGGCAAGTGGCACCATCAATTTAACAATACCACAGGGCTCGCGAAATACTGCAAATTATAATATTTTGATCACCAACAGTTCCGGCTTGCCTATATTAAATACTGTTTCGACACAAACGCAATGGCAAACGGGCATAGATCAACTGCTTCCCGGGTCTTATATTATTACCGTGGTTGATAATAAAGACAAGAGCCTGGTAGGCCGGGCCAAATTTGTAAAAACGGGTATGAGGTAGATCAATTAAGCAATTTCTCTGCCCATAAACGGATCGCTATATCCCGGTTGACCAGTTTCGACACGTCCTGCATACCGCTTTTCAAAAGTTTGATGTCCCGCTACTTTCACGCTGAAGTCATACCAATGATGGCTTTTATCCAGGTTTAAAACTACAGTAGCTTTGCCAGAGGCTGGTAATGCCTTTTGGTGGTTATTAGCTTTATAAGCGTGGTCAGTTATGGTGATGGTTTGCGGTTTATTGCTCAGGTTGGTAAGCATCATTAGAACATTCCCGGTCAGTTTTTTACTATCTGTTAAGCCGCCTTGGTAATCAAAATCTATTTGTATTGAAGGGTCTTCAACATTCCCCTTATATTCGCGGAAAAAACCATTTGGGCCGTATACTCTTAGGTGGTAGTTTTTATCTTCAAACTCGCCTATCGGCCAATTGTCGGTCAGGGTATCACCTGCAGTTAACCCATACGCCCAGGTACGAACAGGCTCAAATTTTCCATTTGTATGCAGGTAACTCCCTGGTGCATAAACGTTAAATGGTGCACCTATGGCTTTTTCGCCCCAAACTTTGTTTGCAGCTGAGAAATTTATTTCAAAGGATTTTTTATCTGCACTCAACTTCCCATCAGCATAAAGCTCATACGGCAAGGCGCACGAAGGACGTATCCCTTTTTCCTGTTGCGGCAAATAGGGTGAGGCATGGGGTTCGCGGTTTGCCTGCGCAATTTCTACTTTGGTAAGCAGCTTATAATCCGCAGGCAGCTTCTTAAACTGTGCTTTATGTATACCCTCAACAAAGTGATCTCGTTTCAAAAAATCAGGTTCCGGAATGCTCTCACCTTTATATGGCCTGAAAACAGAAGTCAGGTCCCCACATACTGTTCTGCGCCAGTCGCTGATATTGGATTCGACAATCTTTTTGCCTGTTTTCTTAGATAAGAAATGTTCTAAAAACTGTAGCGTCGAGGTATGATCAAATACCTCTGAGTTTACGTACCCGCCCTTGCTCCATGGTGAAGCAACAACCAGCGGCACACGGAAACCAAGGCCAATCGAGCTTTCGCGGTCAAATGGCTCGGGGAAACCTTTTCTTTCTTTTTCCTGTTCAAGGGTTACAAATTCAACACGGGTATCTATTCCTTTTGAAACCTTGCCGGTCTCTTCTCTTTGAGAGTGTGGAGCAACAAACGGAGGCACATGATCAAAATAACCATCGTTCTCATCATAAGCCAAAATGAAGATAGTCTTTTTCCAAACCTCCGGGTTTTGTGTCAGGATGTCCAGCACTTCGGATACATACCATGCGCCATACCATGCCGAACTTGGGTGGTCGCTGAAATGTTCGGGCGCTGTAACCCATGATACGGTTGGCAGTTTGCCATTTTTTACATCCTCTCTGAATTGGTGCAGAACATCACCTTTCGGTACCTGCATTTCACGTTCGGTACCATTATCGTCATACTTTAAAGTAATTAGCTGGCGATGGTCGGGGTCATTAGCATTCGTATCAAAAGCTTTCCAATGCAGGGTCTTTTCATGGTCAGACAGGGCCTCAAACTGAGCTGCTTTATAAGTTTCTTTTTCTTTTTTAACGCTATCGAAGTAACCCTGCAGGTCCTTTAATTGGTGCTTCAAATGATCAATATGTGCATCACCGGCAGGCAGGGCGTCAATCTTTTTCTGCAGGTCATCCATCACTTTTGGCAGTTGGGTAGTCCGTTTCTCTAAAGCCTCGATATGCTTAGGGTGCAGGTGAATATTATACTGGCCAAAAAACTCCAGCGGGTTATCCTGGAAATTGGACAGCCATGGATCCTCTTCCCCATCAAAACCGGTATCAATGGCCAC
>Ga0307517_10000802_pt1 | contig 53902 bp, 69 predicted proteins | sample 23_EM_MG_FD_194515 | JGI IMG/M metagenome (GOLD analysis project Ga0307517, IMG submission 194515) | Populus trichocarpa ectomycorrhiza microbial communities from riparian zone in the Pacific Northwest, United States - 23_EM | ecosystem: Host-associated > Plants > Roots > Unclassified | place... | reverse complement strand
GGATGGTTAGGCGATTTGTTGGGTGCCATATCTGACGGGTGGTGAAAATAAAATAGTTTCAATGTACTATCCCCCTACCTGGAGCCTTGACAGCCGTCTCACGGAAAGGAACTATAGGTTTAGATGCTTGGACGTCAACTTTCGCGAATCGTTCACGAAGATCTTTCAAACAACGCTGTTCAAAGACCTCAGACCAAAGAAGACGGAACTGCTTTGAAAATCACCTCCAGATGAAGCTCTCCAGCGGTGACTACCACATGCTCTCCTGTCTGCTGCTGAAAGGTTTCTACACAGGGATCTGACTGGACGAGAAGTTTGAGGCCCGCAATAAGTTTTGGCATGTCAGCAGGGACTGCTGGTTCCAGTGCTACCCGAACAATAGGCGCAGCCTATCGTCCTTTATTAAAAAATAATGCAATCCAGATTGAAAGGATGGCACTCACGACACGGTTAACGGCACCAAGGTTGATAATACAATCACTCTGTGCACCTCTTTCTGGATTCTTGCCAATCCCGAGCAAACCTGGACTGCAGAGTGTGGCACTTCGGAAAACTTTCGATTCAAGGCCTTTGATAGCGAAGATATTTCCAGCGCGTACTTCCTGCACGGGGACAAGCTCACGTCCCATCATAATATAGAGTGCCACAACTTCTGAAGTTAACACATATTTCGCGTTACTAGGGTCGGTGGGACCCAGAGATGCGTTGTACTTTGGTAGAACAGCGTAAACGGAGCACCCAACGCGGATCGTGCCAGCGTAAAGTCTTGCGAAGCCAAGAACCACTTCACCTTCCGTATTTTCGATATCCTCCAGTGGTGGATCGCCCGCCTCAGTATCGGTAATGCCGTGTCTCGTAGCATGCAACTGTCGACCTCCCGCTCTCATTTCTTCGGCAGACAGAGCCTTCTTTTTTTTTTCTGGCATGTCCTTACATGGGACCACAAACATCTTGCTGACGTATGCGATAACATATGCTTCAGGATCTGACCTGGAATTGTAAAGGTCTTCTTCTAGTTTGTTTTCGGCACTCCGGAATTTTTCACGGAGATCCGGGTAGAGGATTTTTGGTAATCGAGTTGTCTGGGAAATAGGCGGGGCCGGAATAACATCGATAGTGGCTTGTATAATGCAGGTGGATAATGAGAGCCACTGGGTAAAAATCAGAGACAGAAGATGTCGTGGATCCTTTGAATTGAGATCTCTGGAAGGGATCTTTAAATCTAAGGTTTTCACTATTTTGTGGACCTTTTCTGAATTCCTGTGATCCATCAGGGGTGATGCAGTTCAGTTATCAGGTAAACTCACGGATGCAAAATGACGGCATCATAAACGGCCCATATGTTTTCCAGCACGAATTGCACGAAAAGTGGCTTGAGGGAACGACCACGTAGTTGTTTGTAATTGATAATCTTCCTGCTTTTAGGATCAAGGTAGAAGTCCCCCCATAGCACTCTTCGTAAATTGCTCTCCTGCATGCCGAGTTTTTGGGCGTATAATTGGGCAAACTTGCCAACACGGAACCCCCAGCCGTCAATTGCAGACGCAAAAATCACATTACCCTTTTCAGGTGCAAAATAGATATCTTCATCGTCTTTCTCTAGAAATTCGTCTAATTTGTTGCCCAGAACATCGGCATCGTCCGTGAGAGCATCCAGCTTCGCCGCAAGCCAATTTTCCCGTTCTTCTCTCCAGTGCAAATCGTCTTCCATGCGCTCTGATGCAAAAGAATCGCCCATAACTGCATTAACTTGCTCAATAAGCCGGGCCATCTGATGATATGCTTCTACAGGTGTTAGCTTGAGTTCTGTGATCAGTCGGTCAATCTTGTTGATTACCAACACGGGTCTCAAGCGGTCGTACCAGGCTTGCCTCAGTACGGCAATTGTCTAGACACAATGGAACTTAAATTACCACTTCAGAAGTTGATATCTCACGTACCTGAGTACATACGCCTTCGACGATATCGACGATTATAAGAGCACCATCACATAAACGCGATGCGGTGGAAACTTCGGTCGAAAAATCGACATGTCCTGGGGTATCAATCATGTTGATAATAAAGGTCTTCATTGTTCTACCTGATTTGAACTTAGCTGGTATATTCGATGATTATGATTAAGGAATCATTACACACTGCCATCTGCTGTATTCTCCATTACCTGGAACTTTAGTGAGACTGCACTGCTCTCCATCGTAATACCCCTTTCCTGTTCGTCTTCTCTGCTATCGAGATATCGCATCTTGCCGGCCATCCGTGGAGAGATTATATTGTTTGCCGCAAGCAGCGTATCCATGAGAGTGGTTTTTCCATGGTCGACATGGCCAAGGGTGGTCAATATTCGAACGTTCGCTGAGTCTGGTGCTTGCATGTTGAAAGTTACTTACAAAGGCTCGGGCCGCTACACCACATCATTCATCAAACTTGCGGTCATGGGCAAGGAAGACAGCAAGAGGAAAGAAGACCATAGAGACAGAAATAGGAACCATGAACACAAGAAACGTCGAAAACATGATGATGAAGATGAGAGCCTTCACCCGAAACACAAACATAGAAAGACGGACAAAGGGAAACACAAAGAGAGAAATAGTGAGTGCAGACAGGGAGTTGTTGACGATAACCCGAAAGATGAGAAGGATTTAAGTGAGGATGGGGAAAGGGTACGCGGCTTCAAAACTTCACATGTGTTACAATCATGAATTCAACTCTGTCTAGATCCTGACAGCAAGGATCCCAACAACAGATAGTCCCAAAATTACATCACAAACTGATAATAATGTCGCAGTTGCTTCACTATCCATTTCTACAAAAGCTGAAACGGTATTGAAACGCGATGACTGGATGTTGGATCCAGATACTGCAAGACGAAATTCCAAGCTTCTCGGACACGAGTCTTTGACGGAAGACTATGGTGAATCATTGGACGGCTCGCGTAACTCGGGGCCCAGCATAGACTTCTTCTCAAACCTCGGTTCAGAGAGGAAGAAACCAACCCAACCTGAGAGGTCAGACCCTGACAAGGTATAAATGTTTATATCCTACATGACTTTCCTGAGCGGTTGCATTTTATCTAGCTAAAAATCAGTTCTAAAGAACTTAATCTCGAGCTCACGGATAGCCCATTAACAACTGCAGAGGGAATATCCCGTCCACTAGCATCCACAGCTGGCGGACCCGGTTCACAGTGGCGGATGATGCGTCTCCGACGGGCATACGAAACAGCCGAAGAAGAAGGCCGTACAGTCGAGGAAGTTGGTATTGAGCGATTCGGGTCGTTACAGGCTTTTGAAGAAGCTAAGGACGAAAGGCGCACCCTTGACGAGCGTGAAGGAAAGCGAAGTACCATCAAAGAAATACCTAAACCCGTTCAGCCAACTCACGAAAAGAAATTTATATTCACGGATGTTGGGAGCGACTCGTCGAGCCGAAGCTCGTCTTTCCGCCGTCCGGGTGGCACGCGAGACAGTGCCCCAATGACTCCCCTGCCAGAGCGGTCATCTGCTAACAAGCGCTTGGACTCCCTGCGCCTCTCATCCCATGTCGGCTCACCCCTAGCTGAGTCCCGCACACCTATTCCCTCCGTAATGTTGCCACCTTCATTTACTTCTGGGTCGAAACCTAGAGCACTCTCGCCTTCTTCCCTTAACAAACTACAGGCAAGAGTTATCCGTGCCAAGCTATTGAATTCATCCGATGCAGAGAAATTGGAGCAAGAGTACGAAGCCGAGGCAAATAAAGCCCATGGTGATGAGGGCGTTGTTCGGAAGAAACTGGAGATGATGCCCACTCTCGATGCTCGAGGTCGCATGTATGATGTCGGCCGTGGTGGTGAAAGGGAGAGTGATGGCCTTCCAGGCAACAGAAGAAAGAAAGAAAAGGTGCATCCAATTTTGTGTAAGCAATATTTATTTTATTGACAAAGTCTCATTGCAGCACTTCGAGACACACGATCCCAAGGGCGAGGTTATAAGAATCAATCCGGACGATGATACGATGACTTTGGGTGAGATGTTGCGGCAAGAACGAATGGGTGCTGGTATTGCTGACCAGAAAAACCTTGACGCTCAATACGCTCACGCCATCATGGGAGATGGTAAATTTGAGGTACGTTATCGAGTTTCTATTGGATACGAATTAGGTGACGTATTCCATCACCAGAACGAGTTGGAATATATTGACGACAACGCTCAGAAACTTGGGCGACAGAAAATGCGTTCTGACGCCATGAAGCGTCAGTTTGCCATCAATGGTAAGTTGGTGAATAGTCGCTTCTTTCTAACCAATCCTTTCTCTGAAAAGTGAATGACCAGATTACAAGCGTACGCAAAAGGTGTTGGCTTCTTGTAGCTTTTGTTATGGGGATGACGATTCTCCACCAAAAGCACCTGTTGTTGCATTGGGTACCAGAGTATACTTGTCATGTACAACAACGGAGGAACTAGTTCGAGGACACTGTATTATTGTGCCTATTCAGCACCACTTGAATATGCTTGAGGGAGATGATGATGTATGGGATGAGACGAGGGTGAGTCCTGACTTCGTATCCTTGTAAAGCATCCTCTCATTTGTGATAGAATTTTATGAAATGCCTCATGCGTATGAACGCCGAGGAGGACAAAGGGGTTGTCTTCTTCGAAACTGTTTTGTCTTTGAGGAAGCAAAGACATACCTGCATTGAATGCATCCCTGTGCCTTGGGAGCAATTCGACCTATTACCTGGTTATTTCAAGGTGCGACGAATCCACTGATGCTGTGTATATAAAATATTTAATGTGGAGTAGGAATCCATCCTTTCCTCAGAAGCGGAATGGTCACAGCATAGAAAGCTTATAAACTTTTCTGCCCGACCTGGCGGCTTCAGAAGGGCAATGGTTCCTAATCTACCTTACTTCATGGTCCAGTTTGACTATAAAGGGGAGAAAGGTTACGGCCATGTGATTGAAGGTGCCACAGAGGCTCAAGACGAGGACGAGTACGGACTAGCGGAAGGGGAGAAGGGTGGTGGTGAATTCCCGTTGTGAGTCGACAGGATTGACATGTCACCCGTGCTGAAGGATCGCTATCCAGTTACTTTGCGGCAGAAATCATTGGAAACTTGCTCGATATTGAGCCCAGAAAATGGCGAAGACCAAAACGAATAGATTTCAGAAGGAATAGCGAACGGGTGGCTGAGTTCAAAACCAAATATGAGAAGTTTGACTGGACGGGTATAATTTAGCAGAACTATAAATAGATTGCGAATTCGTGTTGCGTTCTATCTTCATGGCCCCCGCACCACCAACTGGGCGGGAATTCCTCATCGTCGCCATTCTCCTTGCCGTCCTCGTCTTCCCTCTCGTTTATGAATCATCCTTGGTACCTTCATTTTCGCAAGTCATAAAGTCTGCAGAGACAACCAACACGACACATACCTCGTCCTTACTGCCTCTGAATACAGATGAACATGGACATGGACCATTGGGTGCAGCAATGAACTGGGGGTCTGCAGCTCCTCCAGAAACAACAGTGGTTGCACATGTTCCTGGTGAGTTGACTCCATTTCTGCTACTATTTCCTCAGAATTATCAACGAACAAACACAGGCTGGACCCTATTTGAGAAACTATACATTTACAGAGGGATTGTCTATATTGTTTCAGACCACCCATCTTCCTTACCCGATGTTCAATTTATTCTGTCTAAGGGTATCCCCATTCTTCTCGGTGCGGAAGAAGAGGAAGGTCGGCTGCCTACTGAAAACGAGATAAAGGTTATAACCTCACAAGAATCGAAAAAACTGTTTGGTGGAACCAGCGCTCAAGTAATAGACGGGTTTTCGGTGCGCATTATATACCTCCCCGTTGCGATGCATTCCTACTGACCTTGGCAATCTCACAGTTTCTCGTAAATGATCCCCCTCAGTTGTTCGTCGCTTTCTGTCTCACCCCCTTAAATCAACTGATGTCTGAACACGCTAGTATCACGCACTACTACCATTGGTCTGCAGAACTGTGGTTTGGATTCTGGCGAACATATTCTTCACTTGACCAATCGATCTCAGCAAAAGGAAACACTACTTTACGACCACCACGCCGTATTCTCTTCAATCATGTCGACAACTTTCATTGGCGCGACTATGCCCATATGAATCAATGGGTTCTACACGCTTCCTTCCCTTCAGTCACCATGGAATTCATCGATGACTGGCGGGATCGCGCGGAGATGGGTCGACCCTTCGTTTTCGAGAGTGTTGTCGTGGCAGATCGCTCAGCGGCCATGCTTTCGTACAATTATGCACGCTATCAACGCACAGCCTCTGCTGCATTTGCATTACCGGGAGGAATGAATTGGTGGCGGCCAATCCGTAACAATGTTGTCGCTTTCGCAGGGATTGACCCAGATACTGGCGGAGGAACGATGAATACACCAGTTATCACCTACATTTCGCGGCAGAAATGGGGTCGCCGTATGTTGCTTCCAGAACATCACGAAAAGTTGGTTAGGGAATTATACAAGTTAAGGGACACGTATGGATATGAAGTCAATATTGTTAATGCGGAGAGCATGTCAAGAGTTGATCAGATTCGCTTGGCTTCAAGAACGACAGTGTGTGTTTCATTCTTTTTGTCTACATAACGGCTGATTCCCTCCTTCGTGCGTCTCACCTCAAGATCATGATGGGTGTTCACGGAAATGGTTTGACATCACTGGTGTGGATGAACCCGAATCCTCGGTCGACTGTCATGGAGTTCTTTTACCCAGATGGTTTTGCATACGACTATGAATACACGACCCGTGCGTTAGGAATGCGTCACTACGGCTTTTGGGATGACCAGTAAGCCAGAATTTTCTTCCGAGTCTATTATCGTTTTAAAAAATTCTTCCATAAGGTTCTTCACAAGCCCAGGTACACCAAACCCGAAATACGTCGATGGCTTTCAAGGCAACGAGATTCCGATCGATGGTGAAGTCGTCGCACGGCTATGCGTGGAACGTTTGTCTCTTACAATTGAACTGGATGACTGAAAGGGAAGCCCAGGGCTGTCAATGTTTCCTTGCATGCTGCATGGTGTTTCTGACATTCTCGGCCGCTATGACACATTTTGTGGGTCCGTGTTAAGTCGTACTTCGGACCTGGATACCACGTTGACATTTAGTTACATATGATCACTTAATTCTTAGAGGAATTTTAACATATATTCCATAATAACAAAACAAGTCTTGCCAATTCATGAATGATTTTCCATTATTACAAGTCAGGCCAAATTTGGGAGAGAAAAATCCAAGAAGCAGCGGGTACCGGTAATGTACAAGAGTAATAGGTCAAATTGGCTGTTGTGCCGACATTAACCATGAATAACAGTGACGCAAGCGTCAAAGGCATCGAGGGGTGTATAATCTTTTGTCTGCGTTTGTACTGCATCATCTTCCACCCTCAGGGATCTCATTGGGTGGTTTGAGTCACGAGCATAACCAAAGAAAGAGGTTCCAGCGATGCGACGAAATCCAACAGAATGCCAGAATGAAGTAACAACTTGCTTCTTGGACTCGAAATCGGGATCGGGTCCTGAAAAAGGTGAGCCAGCGGACCAAACGCCAGCCATGAGAAAGAAAAAGGGGCAGTGCTTGAGGGATGTCAGAATAGATCCAAAGAGGTCATTAGATTTACATACAACTAATAGATCACACTTTAACAAGTTTTCGATAGCCCAGCGTCCAAGTCCTTGCCTCCGGCAACTCGAGTTGACATATATCTCTTCAATATAAGCGAGTGTTCCATTGTTAATTTCAGGGCCCCAGACACCAGTTCCTCTCTCTGGAGACCCGGGTTTGTATAACGAGGGCTTGATTCGACCACTTTTGTTGAACACGCCCATGGAAAATTGTAAGAAATCCTGTAGAGGTAAGGCAACATAAATGACAGGGAAATGTGTAAAAAATTTGAACTGGCATCTCACCTCAGAAACCGCATCCATGGAGAGGTAAAATTCATTTGCAGGAATCTTCCTCCTATCAATTGTTCTAACGAGAATGCGAACAAGTGGTTCAGGTGCAGGGGTATACTTGTATCTACGAAATGGTGACAGAAGATTATCTGCATCCTGCTCTTCCTCAACAGGAGGTGGTGGTGGATTGGGGTCAGCCACACTGAATTTATACTCCTGGGATGAAGGATCGATTAGTTTTGGTTGCATTGACATGTGTGGAAGATCTTACCTTCATGAATGCGAATTCATTGTCACAGTCCTCTTCCTCAGTGTCTTCATCCTCATCAAGAATGGGAGCAGTGAACACAAGTGATGAGAAGTCAATTGGGGACGACATGATGAAATAGACAAGGCAACAAAACCACATCGAACCATTTTCAAGTTATAAAAACGCACATGACGAGGACACGGAGGTTGACCGTTGAACAACTCGACGTGGTACGCCCAATGTTTTTTTAATTATGTTCTAACTACAATCCGTGACGACGAGGAGGGCTAACCAGCTCCGCCTATCCATTTTCGGCGGCGACACCATGAGGAGGGGCTCCTCCCTCATCCGTTTTCACTGTTCAGCAGAAACACGAGGTCGGAGGAGGAGTAACGCCCTCCTTCCTCATACACCTCCGTTCCCCTCGACTTCGAAGGAGGAAGACCCGTCACCCCGATTTCCCTTGATTTCGATGCCAGGAGGAGGGATGTGCCCTCTTGCCCCGTTTCCCTCGAAATCACCACGAGGAGGAGGGACGACCCCTTCCGCCATGCCCGTTGTCTTCGACACCCACATATGACGGACGGCCCGCTTCCGTTCGATTTTGATGCAAGGAGGAGGGATGGGCCCTCCACCCCACATCCCTTCGATTTCGACGGAGGGACCTCCACCCTCGTTCGCCTCATTTTCGAACCAACAAGGAGGGTTATACCCTCCTCCACCGGCGATCCTCTCGATCTCGACACCAGGAGGAGTGCAGCCCCCCTCCCCTCTCTTCACCTCGAATTTGACGCCAGGAGGGGGCTCCACCGTTCGCCTCGATTTTTACCGCAGGTCGTCTCTCCCCCACCTCCGTTCGGCGTCTGGAGGGGGGAACATTCCTCCGTTCACCTCGATTTCAATGTCTGGAGGGGGACTCTACCTCCGTTCGCCTCGATTTCGACGAAAGGAAGAAGGTACACTTCTGACGCCCTCGTTCATTTCGATGTCATCAAAAGGAGGAGGGTTGTTCCCTCCTCCACCCCCTTCACCTCGATTTCGACACTAGGAGGAAGGGATGGCCATTTTGTCCCCATGGGAAGAGCCGTTTCTCCAGAGGGCCGTCGTGCCCAATTTTTTTTTCATCTGCCATTACTAACTATTTAAATACAGAAAGTCATAGATGCCGAGCACAAACCACCCACTGGGGGTGCCTTTTTGTGTTTGGCGACCCGAGTTGGGTGTTTTCGTGTTCCATGGCCTTCCGCACACGCCAAGCATGAGGACGCACCCATTACAGGTGCATATTCGACACCTTCGCACACGCCGAGCATGAAAATGCACCCAAGGTGGTGCGTTTTCATTTCCGGGGCCTTACTTACTGCACACGCCGAACTCGAGAACACACCCATATTTGGATGTGCGCTTTCGAGCATTGGGTGCATGTCGAGACGTCAACTTCAACCCGCCGTGGTGTTTCCAATTCCGACATGCCTAATTATATAATGCCAATTCTTACATCTAGATCTAGAAATTGTTGTCATATGGGTATACTTATCAAAATTGTCAGCCATGAATTCGAAGGGATTGTTAATTCAATGGGGTACACAATGTTCAAGTTGTTGGCAGTGTAGTTCATTTCAAATAAAATATCACATTTCGTGACTAATTTTCAAGACATGTTTTCAAAGATATTTTCGAAACGAGGTCCCAAGAGATAGAGCCTAAACATTTGGACCAGAGTTCGTCGACAACTCTGGAGAGTTCGAGAATTTAATCAAATTCATCATCCGAGCTGCAAGAGTACGAGTCTTCATGGAATTCATCTAAGAAGGGAATTAAAGGTCAGCTTGGCAATATCCTTATAGAAGAACTCACCGCTACTATCATCTTCGTCGGGATAATCATTCTTGTAATACTCTTCAGCTAAAGAATGGTCAGTCTAAGAGGTGAAGAATACGATGGGAGGAGATTTTTCACCATTAGAGTCCTCGTCTGCCTCGTCTGGATATTCCTCATCCGAATCAGAGAGAGATTCATGACCTTCAAACTCAGAAGGAAGGCCAGTGCTTCGAAGTGTCAAGATAGAAGGGACAGAGAAAGTTGACGACAATGACATACAGCATCCCAACATTTGCAGCTAGGGAGTTCCATTCGCTGAGGGTGGCAGGCCGATGGTAGAAGACGTCCCAGACGTAATCGTCACTGGGCGGGTTTGCAGATGTGACAACGGGTGGCGTTACAACATTGTCGCTGGTATTGATATCATGGACTGGTTAGGGTGAGCTTAAGAATTCAAGCACAGGAGAAGAGCGACTAACTCTTAAGATAATCGTTCAGCAGGGGTAGGAATTTATCCATTTCGTCTGATGTTACTTGAGAGACAAGTGCTTGTTCAGCTGGAATAGCGTCATACAACTTGAAATCCTTCGCAGACTTTGGTTCTTTGTTGAGGTCTCTGGAAGACAGGACTTGCGGGCTAAGTATAGGAGATTATGAGCACCTTAGTCACGAGAAAGGGTTGGGGCTACACACGGTGCGACACGAGGACGCAGTTCGCCATGATCGACGACTGTGTATCGTCGAACTTTGTCATCTCTTGGAGGAGATAAGACAGGTTCAGTGGCATGGGTCACAACTACCGATTTTTCTTTCGCTAATCGCGAGATTTTATCCTAAGAGGCATAAGAAAACATCTTTCAAAACGCGAGATGACTCACTTGAATATCCTGTTGCCTTTCTCCATTATCCCAGACACCGTCTTCTACTGTTTCCGCATACTGGAATACTCCAAGCCCGCGTGATTTCTTCCTCCGCACCGTCTCAACAACTGTTGGCAATGTGGATGGGAAATGAAGAAAACTTCAAGGTGGAACTCACCAAGAGCATCCACTGGTTCTTCATTTCGTTTTCGCTTGATGCGCAAGATTGTATAGGGCTGATTAGGCGTTGTGGAAGAGGTAGTGACCTCTGAAGTCATGTCCAAGAAAGAGGCAACGTCCAGTGGCGGTCGATTGCTATCGCGAGTCACAGTCGATCGTCGGTAAAGAACTAGAAGAAATGCTGAACTGCCCAAGTGAACGTCCCAGACTCTGATTTTGCGTGTTCAGAGGTGGGTGCACCATTGTGTCAAAATGAGATATAGGGTCGTATGCTTTCATTGGTAATCACTTACGTAATGTCACAAGAACATAACCTGCTCGTTTCCTTTGCGTTTCCTTGCTCGTTTCCACCTAATACCTACACCTTATGGCCTCGCCCAATAAGGTTCCTCCTGGCCCCAAGGTCACCTTATCAGATTTTGAATTGGAGGAACGCCGCGGGCTCCTCTACTCCTCTAATGAGGACATAGAAGATGACCACAAGCGAAACACGAAGCCAGAACCTTGGCCTACAAAGAATATATTGATCACTGCTCTTGCATTTATCGTCCTTTTGATTCTTGGCACTTTTACGCGAACCATGCTTTGTCCGATGCCTGGCCGTTGGGGTCAATCCAAATCAACACATTCCGGGAGTAACTTGCTGCTCTCTAACGGGACGCATGATTTCAAGCAATCAGTTCTCATCGTTTCTATTGACGGTCTGAGGTAAGTTGTCCAAAGTTCGCTCCTTTCGTTGTTCACTCATGGGAGCTAGGGCGGATTACCTCGATCGCGGGCTTACTCCACATTTATTGGCACTAAGTAAGAAAGGTTTGCGGGCTAAGTCGATGAAACCTATTTTCCCGGTGAGAGCCCTCCTCCAATTTCCTCAGTTAATCCTAACATTTCTGTAGACGTTGACGTTCCCGTAAGGTCACGTATCTACTGCTTTCGATTACATTCACAACTTGCACCTCTACAGAAACCATTGGAGTTTAATGTATGCTTTGCATCTGTTACGCCTCTCTTACACTCATACTCTTCCCTCACAGGACAGGACTATTCGCTGAATCGCACGGAATAGTCGGCAATGTGCGTCCCTCTTGAACCTGACACCGCTGCGGTTCTGTATGCCGCACACATAGAATTTCTGGGATCCCGCATCACAAGAAGAGTTCCATTACGACCGCGTTTCCTCCACATGGAACCCCTCATGGTGGTTCGGAGAGCCTGTAAGTTCGATGTAAATTCCCCATGCTTCAATGCCCATACCTGGCTGCAGATGTGGGAAACTGCTGAGAAGGCCGGCGTCGTTACCGCCAACCTTATGTGGCCTGGTCCACCAATGACAAGGTCTGGAGCATCCTCAACCTACTTGGTGCCATGGAAGGTTAGTACACTTTACATTTATTGTGATTTTATACGTTATCTCAGGTATCCAGGACAAGGTTCCGCTGAGCGAGAAATCGGACCAAATTCTGCAATGGATTGACCTCCCGCTTGAGAAGAGACCTCAGCTTATCATGGGTGACTTCACTTCCCCTTACCATCCAAATGGCCTTTAATTTTTGATCAGCATATGAGCCTTCTCTCGACCAAGCTGGCCACGCAGCCGGACCGTATTCAGAGCGCGTAAATGTAGGTCATGTTTCATGACAACCTCTATTTATCTCATCGTATATCCCAGGCAACTCTCGTACAAGTGGACTTGTTTGCTAAGAATTTACACGATGAACTGGCTTCACGTCACCTCACAGACATCGTCGACGTCATCTTCGTTAGCGACCACGGCATGACCGACACCAGCCACCCCAAATTAATTTACATGGACGACATCCTTGGTGAAGATGGAATCAAAGACATCGCCCACGAAGATGGCTGGCCAGCGATGGGTTTACGCTTCCATGAAACTGCCAACATAACCAAGCATGTCACAAGCCTCATGAAAGCCTCTGACGATAATCCGGAGAAATTTAACGTTTATTCCCACATGACAATGCCTGAACGATATCATTTTGCGAATAATGAAAGGATTGCGCCCATTTATGTGGTTCCTAATATTGGATATGTTTTAACGACAAAGGCGGAAGGAGATGTCAATTTGATCAAAGGGGTATTCAGATTTCGTCATTCATGATTCTGATGTTAATGAGTCGCCACAGATCCATGGTTACGACAATGAAGAAGCTGCGATGCATGCGATATTCGTTGCACATGGGCCGTTCTCTACTAATGTTAAAACGCAGCACCAACAAGTATCTCGCCATGTCCAACGTCGCGGCTGGCACCTGGTTTCAGGTGACACCTATATCCTTGACACTTTCCAGAACGTGGAGATATATAACCTCGTGTTGAAATTACTGGGAATCAGCAACAGTGCTGCACCCAACAACGGCACTGCTGGGTTCTGGGACCAGTATCTGTGAATGAAACTAAATTACATTTCTGGCGCTTGTTCATATAATAGTAGATACCAATTAGAGATTAGGCAGATGACTTGAAGTCATTTACCGTACCAGTCTTCGAGCAGGCAGCAACCTTTCTAGTGGTTACTATCTGCATCAAATACCATATGATCTTGCGTTTCAGGTGCACCAGGTACATAAGCTGACTCAGGTAAACCTGTCTCATCGAGGCCCTCCGCAGCCTCGATTATCTCATATAACTTCGAAGCAACCTCTGGCGGGGGTACTTGACCTCCCAAAATATCCTTGGCGGGGACAGGGGACCCGTAGAAATCGCGGTTCGCATCTCTCCGCTCGATAAGCACTGTTCCTTCTAACGATAATCCAGCAAAGAGACCTTTGTGGAATGAGAATGAATCAGGTGAACAATGTCAGTTTGGTGTATTAGGGGCATACCTTTCGATTTAGAATATGAAAACATAGGCGCTGGATGCGCAAGACTCGCCTGTACACTTCCCCCAGTTCCAATGGGACCCGCTGAGGCAGCAATGTTGCCCCCGATAGTTACATTTCCTCCCAACGAGAATGCGCTCACGGCATCATCGCTGTTGAGCACAATCACGAAATCAGTCAGATCTGCTCCTATCTGAAGGCCCCATCCAACTCCGCCAGTAGCAATGCAAGAAGGAGCGGACCAGGAACCGTCGGGAAGGCGTGCAATGACAATGCCGGAGCCGGCTTTGCCAGAGAATACGAAACCTGCTTTTACAACCTGGAAGATGGCAAGACCTTGTTGTAGAGGATGAGAACAGGGCGAAGGAAGCAAGGTTCAAAACAAACCTCGAGCTCTTTGCAGAACAGCTTTAGGAATCGAATTAAGTGCTGATTCTGGATTCTCCGGATACGCTTGTCGTGCTGAAATGAGACCATAAAGAATTTAGCAACTAAAAATGAACATACCTAGGAAGCTTTCTAAAATTCTGGCCGCCTTTTCTGCCTCTCCAGGTAGTGTGAATGTCTGGACGAATTCACGGGAGCCAGTTGCGATCTTATTCGTGCTCGTCTGCATGAATGCTGTGGCCTGAATGCCGGCCTTCTGTGCACCTTTGCGAAATCTTTCGAGCATAGACACATTACTGATGGAATCCATTACTCCACGAAAGACGCTTAGAGCGAGACGAAGACAAGTGCCAGTATTGAAATATTGAAGTCTTATTTCAATTAAGCAATTTCCGATTACAAAGATTTCTTATGTAATCACACAAATTGGTGCACGTGCTTCAACATCTCAAGTGAAAGGGAAACAATTTCAAACAAACGCTCGTCCTATATTGATTCCCAGGTCCCTCGACTCCGGGTGTAAGTAATTATATAGATCCGTGACCCGTCCGCCCAACCCGAATGCGCAGAGGTACGCTTTGCAGACGAGAATAATTATTTACATGCAATTATACTACCGCTCCGAAATCTTTTCAAAGAATTGTTTTAAGGTATCACCCAATACGTCCGGCAGACTTTCGACATTTCGCAACACAACATAATAGTCGAATGGGAAGGAGTCCAGGTATTTTTCGTGCTGCAGTTCCATCCTTCCTTCAACCACCTTGAAGTCTACCTTCTTCATCTCCAATATCGAGTGGGAGTTCTTTTGGACTGGCAATGAATCCCGCTCGGTTGAAACAGACTTGATGGAATCGAGGATTATAAAGACGACCATCACCCTCTGCTCTTCAGCTTTTCGAAGTACGGCGCGTAATTTGTCATGGTCTTGGCAGACTCCATCCGAAATAATGATTTGGAGTTGCCAAAGTTCCGTTGCATTTGCTGAAGTCATCGCTTTTCGTTCTCTGGCGCCCTCTAAGAAGGTAAGAGTCTTCTCCATCAGAGACAAGACATTGGTTGCTTTCTGGGTGAATCTGAATGCATTGATGACATCCGTACCCACTCTCTCGGTGAAAGGTCCCTCGTCCAACCCTCGAAGTAGTTCAACGTTTTCCCCAAACTTAGCGATGGCAATGTCTCCCGACTCCAACCTACTCAATGCCTTTGAAATTAGGGCCAACGTTTGAAACGCCAGATGGATGCAATGCGAGTCTGACATCGAGCGAGAGTCATCAAGTGATATGAGGACTTGGTACTCTCGTTGGCTGGGCTTTGTACGACGCAACCAGATTTTGTCTTTGGTGAAATCGCTGGCAATGTATGCAATGACTTTTTTCATGTTTAAACGCTTGCCACTTCGGTAGTCTCCTTTCAAGCGAGTAGCAAGGGTAGGCTCCAAAATAAGTCGAAGTTGTTCGCAGAGAGTATAAGCCAAGTCATGCGTTAGAGCCTCATATCGTTGCCAGATCTGTTGGGCATTCTCTTCGGGATGACCGGCATTCTTCCAAAGCTGCAGTTCCAGCTCCAGGTCTCGGCCCATATCTTCCATAACTTCGTCTTCGCTTGCCTTTCCGTCCCCGCTTCTTACAAAGACAAATCTTTCATCGCGTTGGTGCGATAGCGGGAGTGTAGCACGTTCAAGCTTTCCCATGTCAGGACTCTCCAGTTGTTCCGCGTGTCTACTCTCAGCAGGCTCTTGAAGCTCTGGGGTGGGATTGTCATCAACCAGTATGGCTGCAGACTCTTGATCGACCTCCATCTCGTCATCAACAAGCCTAAGTTCGTTGAGTTGGGCGACTTGTTCGTCACCCGCAGGACCTAAAGCTTGCATATCATCATCGGCATCCTCTGGCCGCAAATGCTCTATCCGAGTCTTTTGGCTTGGTTCTCCGACTAGCTGGCGAGGCTTTTGGTCCAAACTTGCTTCCAAGATCTCATCGAAACGTCGTCGAATGTCGTTCAAGGCGTCTCCAAGACTCCTCAGGGGGTTCGTAATAGGACGTTCGTCCATACCTGATGGCACCTGACCCTGTTCAACGCCGCTTGTTCCATTCCCAGGCCCGGTGCTCCCAGCAGGAGAGACATTCGAAGGCCGTTGTGTCTGTGATGCATCCGATGACCTGGTGAAAAGTCAGAATTTTATAGTTATGAGTAGAGCAGGATTCGCACTTCACATCGTGATCTTCCTCTTCCTGGGTTGAGGGCTTGTCATCACCTCTATTCTGAGAATTTCCAGAGTTCCCGCTTGATGCAGGTCCCCTAATTTCAGAATTGGTGTCATCCACGTCTGCCTTTCCATCTCCAGGCGAGGTATCTGGATCGGTGGCTAGTGTGTTCTGGATTTCGTTTTCTCCATATTCTGCCTCACCTGGTTCTGGTTGTGTTCTTCCGGGAGTTTCGTCAACATCATTATCCTGTCCGCTGTCGAGCGAGGGCATGTCGTCCATGTCGTCTGCAACCATGTCCTCAGGGAGGTCGACATTTTGGCCCTCAAAGGATTCACAATCTTCTTGAACATCGTGCTCGCCATCCTTCTCGTCCTTGTCATCCAGGTTGATGTTATCCGGCAGATCCAATGAATCTGCGTCCGGTACTTGATCCATTGGGTCACCATCGACAAATGTATCGGTGTTTTGTTCATCTTGTAGCCCAATTTCTTCTTTCATCAAATCTTCCTGCGTCACTTCTCCCAAATCTTCCCCTTTCTTCGTGTCCTCTCCTTCTTTAGCCATCACTTCCGATGATTCCGTTTGTTTCGTAGACCCTTTCTCGTCTATCCTTCCGTCGTGTCCATCAGATTCCGTAGGGGGTTGCGAGTCATCCCGTATCTTTTCGTTTACAGCAGATTGGTCACGAACGTCAATATCACCCAACGTTTCATCGAATTCCGATTCCTCCGAGGAGGATCGATCATCGCCGTCGACTTCAGACATATCTTCCAACTCGCCACCGAAGTCATCAGCCATTTCTATTGCATCAGCATCAGCCTCATTTTTCCTCTCAGCGTCTTCTTCATTTGCTGCGTCCTGCAGCCCCTCTATCTGACTCTCGTCCTCTATCTCTTTGCTGATACTCTCACCGCCTGATCCCTCCCCGATTCCTGTACCTTCGGCTATATCAGAAGTCTCTGCATTGGGGCCAGCGTCCTTGTCTATTTCAGCAGGTCGACAGAATCCGTTTTGACACAGAGACCTCAGGAGTGAACAAAGCACGAAGTTTAATTTGAAAAGGGCCTTCGTCCAAGTTGCAAGTGCGGAAATTTGATCCAGAGCCAGCGAAATATAAAGGTCGAGAAAAGGGGTGACAATCAACAAAGACTCCTTCACATCTGCGTGGGACGAAACGACAGAAAATGTATTTGCAATCTTGTCTCTTATATCACCCAGTCGCATGAGACGGGTAAAGTCACGGGCAATCAGATATCCGTCAAGGAGATATTTGTTTAATTCTTCTTTCTTGTCGTTCGTAGAAAATCGCGAAGCTACTGATTGGACACAGACCCTCAGTGAATCAATCAACTCTTCAAGTTGTGAAGGGTTAAATCCTGAAGTGCTGGTGCAAATTTGTAGTGGGACCAGGACTTCTTCCCGAAGCCATTGCAAAAGAGGATTGAGCAGGAAGTGTAACATGGGATGTTGGACCAACCAATCCGAAGCTAGGCGAATAACATGGTCTCGAAGTCTTCCGGCCTGGGTCACGATGTCATATTCAGCTAAAAATACACTTGTCAGATTCAGCACAATTTCAAAAGTAGAGAATACCTCACAAGGTATTAGGATGGGAAGGTCGAGGCCCAGGTCTGCTAACAATAGCTGTAGATTGCCCTGCAATTTTCTTGTTAATTCGACGGCAGATAGAATTTCTTCTAAAAGAGCAGTAGTTGCGGGCGGGTCTAGACCGAGATCATTGGCGACACAGATGCAGCCGTGCACCTCCAGCATGGCATGCCCAATCTTGCAAAGAAGGTAGGTAAGGGAAGACACATGACTCCGTGGCTCCGCACAGACTACAAATGTATCTTCACGGCTGAGGGCCTTCAATCTCTGTAAAGCCCGCTGCATTTGATCTGTTGCCTCTAAAGCGGAACAGAGACTGCCTCAGATATTCAGCACTTTTCTTTGGGAGAAAGTATAACTGACTCACTGGACTCTCAGGTCGATTGCCATGGCAAATCCACATTCAAGGAATGTTACCCCTCTCTGAAGTTCGCGTGTGCTGAGATCTGAATGATGAGATGACAGGGCAACCCGCAAAACTGGCAAAGAGCCACATAATTTGTTAAAGTAGGTCTCGCCTTTGTCGATGTCGATTTTAATTGCTGACGCTCTTGGGATAATTGGTTGCTGCCGAACCCAGGTCTGACTTGCATTCCGACGCAGGATCTCGGGTTTGACATTGCTGGAAAGACCAGAGCGCTTCAATTCCTTTAGTAAATCTGACCAAGCTTTCCGCTTTCGTACTTGTAACGAATTAATATGCTTTTCACGGAGCTTGCCTGAAAGAGAGGGAGGAACCGCGTATTCAGCCAACTTTGCGGATGTTGTGATGATCTCAACGGCAATGTCGTCGACAGTATCAGCAGGAGAAGATCTGATGCCCGGCTTGATGTGATCGGCTACCAAAGCATACAATCTATCGTGCGCCCCATGGTGATCGGCTTTAAGTCCCTTGGAATGCGCTACCTTGTGTGACGAAGGGAAATGGCTGCCATGCTCTGGTTGATTCAATGTAACAGCATCGAAACGAAGGGGCAGGCCTTCTCCGCCTCCCGACGCGTGAGGTTGCAAAAAGTCGCAAACTGGCTGCCGCAAGACGTCGCGGAACTTCCTTATAATCTTGTAAAGCTGTTGATGAGTTTTCTTCGAACTTTGTCTAAGGGCCTCCACATTTACGTCCTTCCAGCTGGCCAATTTAATAAAACCTTCCACTTCTTTTTGCAGTGCACGTTTGCGGTCTTGCAGATGCTTGAGAAGAGGCTCCGAGTACAAGGAATAATGTGAGCAGGTGGTGTGGATGACCCTGTTGATTACTTCCAACACTTTCCCGTCCGCTGGTGTCTTAAGGGGGGTAATCATTTCAGTGTATCGGCCGAAGCTGCTTAGAAGTTGCAACCGAGTGTGGAATTGACCCAATGGTCCGCCCTTCATGAAGTCGTCTAGAAGTGGAATAAGGGAGTCAAGATATGACTGATGGGGTTCGCCGTCACTCCCAGCACTCTCTTGCGAGGCAAGGGCTCCGCGTACCAAGGCGTCATAGAGGTGGAACCACCAGTCGGACATTTCATCAACAAATGCAGTACTTTGCGCATCCAAGAGAGTCTGCCAACATGCCAATTCGGAGCGACGCCAGTCAATGATGAGGGAGATCAACTCATCACGCTCCGCCTTGATGGAGTTCTCGCGATTGCTGTATGTTTCCCAATCGTCTGTTTGCACAAGCAGTTTCTCGACCATGGCCAGGACTTTGGCAAGGGGTGAAGTGGCAGAAACGTTGAGAATCGAGTCACACCTCTCCACCAAGTGCTTCAGCACCATTTGATCAGGCCATTCATTTGCGATACTTTGAAGGCGTCGCCGCAAGCCAGAAATGATAGAGGAAGCCATTCTCAACTGCGGGAAGTTTGCATCCACGTAAAAGTTATATGTATTGTTGTTTGTGCTGGTAAAATGCTTGAGATTTTCGTAAAGCAGGGTCAACTGCAAATGCCTTCCAGTGTGGTCGATGGCATCCGACAAAATTTCTGGCGAACGTTGCAGCAAATCTCGGACAATTTCGATTTTGAATTTCCTGAGCGTATCGAATGGATCTTTGTGGTGATGAGAACCACAAGTGGTGAGAGCGAAGTGAATTTGAAGAAGTGAAACCGAATCCTTGACCTGAATACGCGATGTTGGGGGTCCGTATTGTTTATTTGTAGCAGGTGTCTCCGGTTCGAAAGCATCCTCAAATGTGGGGAAAATGGCAAGGAAATCCTCCTCTTCGTTCTGAGCATCTGAAGCGAATCCAGATCGATATAAGGTGCTTGTCTCCTTATGCCATTCCCTTTTCTTGGCACGATCGATTAGCCACAAGCCAACTGCCTGTTCATATGCTGTCTCAACTATGGCTAGGATCCCAGTCGGCGGTGCACCGAGGGATAGTTCAGCAGCTGAGGCGGCTAGGGCCAGGAGTATGTGTTGGAAAATTGCTTTGTTTGATGGTTGGATGGTGTCGAAGGTGCGGATGATGCGGAAAGAGGAGCAGATAGACGGGAATAAGACGAGGGAATCATGCGTTTTGACTGTTGAGTCGCCAACACCCATTGAAAGAGTAGAGTCAAGGAGAATCCTAACCCCAAGTCGCAGGGAAAGTGCGGCAAGCTTAAAGATGATGGTCATATCCACAAATTCTGGATAGACGACATCGCATCGTTGGAAGAAACCAGCCAGAGACTCTTGAAACACACGTTCGCGCAAAAAAGAGTCCTTGTGAATCATTAGCAGGTCATCCAGGAGACTCTGTATTTTCGCCGAGGATAGGACTGTGTCCTTAATCTGTACTATCTCGGACCAGAAAAGATGCAGCCTTGGAATATCCTGACGATGGGGGATCTTAGAAGAGTTGGGCTGTGACTGAAGTTGTGAAATTTGAGCCTTTAAATGCAGTGTCGTGCTGTTTTGCGTGTTTCCAGTAACAAGACTTTCGAGTTCTTCATGGAGATGGATTTGGGCTCTGAGGTCTGCCTCTTCACATCTTAGACGGCTGTAATTGACATGCTCAACAACCATGGGATCGAGAGGTATGTCTGGAACGGTGAGATGGAAGATGAGCCGACCGACACCAATCCAGGCCAAAGCGAGCAACTGCAACGAGTTGGGGGACGACTGAGAGTTGATCAAGTGAACTAACTCGCTATTCAGCGCAGCGGCGAAGACCCCATCCGTCGTTCGCTGCAGAAGCGACAACGCATGACATAGCGATGCCAGAAAACTGTCGTCATCGTTGAAGGTGATTCTATTGATTCCTTCAACTATGTCTGGTTCATAGGAGGACATGTAAGGCGATGCGACCTGCAATCATTTTGATACCGTGTGAAAATGAAAATGAAGTTGGAAACCACTTACGCATACGAGTGTTCCAAAAAAAACACGAGCAAGTTGTGTAAACCGATCGACCGGCTGTCCAGAAACAATCAAAGACGTTCGGGCTTGCAAACGGATGACTTCTTCATAGTGCAACAAATCACAAAGCCGCACTTCATCCATGTTGCTGTTAAAAGCGTCAAAATCGTTAAATCAAACACTGAGCTTCCTACCATATCTGAATGACCTGTCGGAACATAACTGGACGAAAGAGGATTGAAGGACCGCATATCTGAGAGACGAAGTGAACAATCGAATGAATGAACAAAATAAAGTACTTGCATTGTCATCCAGTCTTGTGTTCCAGAGACCTTCCATCCAGTTAATTTGAGCTCTTATCAAGATACGCTGGTCGACTGATGAATTTAACGTCAACCAATGTTCAAACAGTCTCCACACAGCGTACCTGCACCACCTTCCAGTATCCAAGCGAGATGCTGCAGCGAAACTAATCGAAGGAGAGACGACCCTTTTTCGTTTGAAGTCAGAGCAATCAGACCTCGCAATACTGCATTGATATTCTGTGAAATGTGAGCCGGTGCAGACAAATCGTATGTAACAACTTACCTTAGATTCAACAGCTTGATACGACAGCGACAAAATATTGAGTTCCACTATGGACAATTGTGGACCGACATTGCGTGAGTTGTCGAAGGACGTGGCAGATATTCTTGCGTTGAGATACTGAATGCGAAATTAATTTGAGTTTCGAAAGACGCATGCAATTACCCACCTCATTTAATTTCGAACGCAGCTGTGATAAGGACTGCTGATAGCAGTTTCTGAAAGCCAGGGAAGGCGGGAAAGTCTCCAGACTCATGAGGTTAAAGAGTTGAAGACGAATTGCTGCAGGGATGAATAAAATGAGCACTACGGTCGAATCAACGAAACTGACCTGCATCACCAGGGAAGTCATTGAGAGACGATGCTATCTGATTCGTCCAAGTGGACATCTTCAGAACGGCAGACGGACATTCTTCGATGAATAAACGCGACCACAGTCCAAGCAAGCCGACGCCATTCGAAGGTGATACAGCATTGTGTAAGACCTCGACACATTCAATAATACCAGTGAAAAGTGGATCGCAGCTCCCCAACAAATGACGAAGCCAACTTGAAATACCATACAAGACAGAAAAGTCGTATGAGGAGGTCTTGATGGCTGTTCGAAGATGGGAAGTGTTTGATAAAATAATCAATGCCAATTTTGCTGAATCCTATAAGTTTCTCGATGATATATCCGTTGGTGCAAAGAGGAAATTGTACATACCAAAGCATAAGTGGACACGCGTAGCATGTCCATAAGAAGGAGCGCGGTGTCTCTTACTTGTACCAAGAGCTTCTCAACTGCTTCGATGAGGAGTCGCTGTTTGTCATTCAATTTGTCTAGATCATGAATTTCTGCGATCTCAGCTCCCTGAATGAAAAGAGCTGCACTGAGGTTCAGAATTTCTAGAACTGCAGATCGGGCCACATGGGTCAGAGTGTGTGTGACAATTTGTGTTCTCGCTGACACTTCGCAGGAATAAAAATTCATTGGCTAAGATATGGGTTAGCCAAAGAATCGAGGCATCGAAGGAACTAGCTGACCTGGGCAAGGACGGTGTCAAAAGATATTTTTCTCTGAAGGGAATAATTCTGTCGATATATCATAAGCACTTCGCTAAGTTTTTCATCGGGAAACCCCTGAAGAAATTTTTGAAGGACGGGATCTGAAATGGTTTCTAAGAGAACAGTTTTCAAATATCGTAACAAACATGGCATATGTGCAGGAACGAGGGACCGGCTCAGGAAGAATATCCGAGGACCTGGATTGTCAGATCTTTGACGACGGGAAAGTAAAGTTGGTGCAGCATCCACCAAATATGCAAGTGCGGAATCCTGATCCAGGCTGCGTCCTGTTGAAATAGCAGGAGCAATCGACGATTTTTGGAATAGCATGCCACGACGAATGGCTTCAAATGTAACCCCTTGTTCCCAGTTGAAATGCTCAAGGGGGTACAACGGAAGTCGATAGAAGTCTTGCAAAGTGAGGATATCATTTCTCGTATAGCCGGTGTCAAGGAAAATTTCAATGCCGCGATTACGCATTGCTCTGGAAAGCTCGCCATGCTGCGGGTCTACGGCCATAAATAATCGGAAGTTAGGGTGGGGTCTGATGACTTGAATTGCTCCGTCAACAAATCCTCGCTCGCTCAACGTCAAACAACCGCCATTTTCGCACAGAGAGTTGAGACGATCTAGGACAGAAGGGTTGCATAAATTAGCACCTTCGAGAAGGATCCACTGTCCGTGTTTCATTGCGTGGATCAAAGGACCATCAATCCATTCAAAACGACCAGCCTCGAATGGGGCTTCAATCAGTCGCCGTAAAGTATCTTGGCTCGTCCAATTTTCTTTCCTGGGTGACGAATCCAAACCGAATACTCTGGATATGAGATTGAAAGCATCTTGAATCATGGTTGGCAGTTCAGAAGTAGCAACCTTGTCGCAATCATGCCGCAAAGAGTACGCGATATGCTGATCGATGCACGCCTTTCGAATGCCAGATGAGGTGCATACAGAGGCCTCGAGGATGGCAATAACCTCATCCAGGATATTCGATAGGGTCCTTCTGTTGTCGAGCTGCTCAAAGCTGCCTAGAATATCCATTGTGTCAGTGCCAGGGTTGATGGTCATCTCTTGAAGAACATTTCCGGTGAAATGTGCGAGAGTCCGAACCAGGCTGGTCTTTCCACTACCTCGTGGACCAGTTAGAATTGCAAGCCATGACTGAGATACACAAAGTCCGAGAGACTCCAGTGCATTCAGCTGATTGTGCAAGACACGGCGGGGACGAACCAAAAATGCCCGACTTTGCCTGGCCATCGAAAAAGTCCCGAACTGAACGATCCTAGGGTCTATTGACCATGGCGAGCTGCGAAGAATATCTGAAGGTGAGAGTAATATCGAGCAGGCATCGTTAAATAGTGAAATGGCCTCCTTTCGGTCAACCAACGAACGGAAACGATCCAAGTAAACAACCCGAAGGTAATCCTCAGGCTGTCGACTGGAAGAAGTGGACACAAGCGTAGCCCAACGAATGACATCGCGGAGGTTGAACTCCCATGGAGAACCCTCAAGCGCGAACCCTGAGCGTGCAGAGACCTTTTCGCTCAAACCAATATTGAAAGAAATCATTGAATGGAGGGAGTTTTCTTCGAGCCGAGGAAACAATTCAGAGCAGGCGGTATGGAAGTCAGCATGGGTCAACTCCTCCACATAAACCTTTGTGAATCGGTTCAAAAACGATTTTGGTAAACCTTTTCGTCCGCTACCTTGGTGGAGCGGATTCTGTGCTGCGAAAATGCGGAAGGAGGGATGACGCTTGAATGAACGCTTGAGTTCAGGAATGTAAACAGTGCCGCGATGGTCAAGAACCGCGTTGAGACCTTCCAATACGGCCTGTGAAGCGAGATTCATCTCGTCGAGAAGCACCCAGGAACCTTCTTGCAAGGCTTTAAGAAACTCCGCGTCTTTCCAGGCGAATTCACCAACTACACCCCCTTCTACAGGTAAATCAGATCCAAAGAGGTCTGATAAATCTGTTTGATCTGAAAGATTTATCCGACAGAGACTGTGACCAGAAAAATTCGCAAGTGCTATGATCAAGCTTGTCTTTCCAACTCCAGGACTGCCTTCAAGAAGAATAGGTTTTGTGACTTGACAAGCTCTGATTACCCGCAATGCATTGCTGAGTGTGGTTGGCGCAGCAAAATTGAAGGACTGCTGAGAAACCGGCAGACTGCCTTTGGGAATCGCAAAAGGGCCTATCTGAAGGTACGCGTCGGAAATATCAGCCAGAACTGCAGTTTCCAACGGATGAGACAATGGAACAAGTTCTTGAAGTTTCTTCAGCCCATCTGACTTTATTTGGCCTACAGCTTGCCTGGAAAATGAGGCAAGCTGGGGGAATGAACCGAGGCCATCCAGGTAAGTCATATTTGCCCCATGGTGCTAGCAACGTTTCATCAGAGTTCAGTGCAAGGTTTCTCAAGAAATCTCACAAATATTTGATCAGAAAGATGGCTGTGTATTTCACTTTGGTCCGCTTCGTACACAGTGTTGACAAAGCCAACCCAAGTCTTTCCACAAGAAATCAGGTAATTGCGAGCTAGTCCGACAGACACAACTTACTATAATATCCCGAAGACTCGAGAGTGATTGATCGCTTACGCGGAGGCATAACCAGTCAATGAAGTCGAGTAGGGGGACCGTATAGGTCCGCAAAGAGGGGTGAGTCCAGTAACTGTTCACAACGAGCTCCAGGTCTTGCCGGTCATCAATTGGTGGAACCCATATTTCAGTAAAGCGATTACGAAGAGCTGGTGACAATTCCTTTTTACCGTAGTCTCCCCCTGGGTTCATGGTTGCGATCAATTTAAAATGCTCGTCGGCTTGAATTGTTGTGTTGTCAGAATCAGCCCCACCACGCTCCGCCAAGACGATAGAGCGACCATGTTCCAGAACACTATTCAGGCGTTCAAGGATAGAATCATCGGCTAGAGAAATCTCGTCCATCAAGAAGACACCTCCATTGCGCATTGCATCTATAAGTGGACCATCGCGCCATTCGAAAATAGAATTCGATCTCGACAAGCGCTCGTACGCATCTTGTAAGCGGTGTCGCTGTTGAGGATCAGAACCATGGCTCTCTGATTTTAAGGCGGAATATAAAATCGTTGTGAGATGTTCCACATCGGATTCGGAGGGTTCTAACCCTATATCCTTCAGAGCTACAGTTGCATTTCGGATTGCATCGGCTTGTAGTACACTGCGATTCCTTACAGGGCGCATGCCCCCGATGATGTCTGCAGTCTCAAGATTTTGGTGGCAATTTAAAGTTAGAAGAGGCTGAGATGAGGCATTGGCGAATATTTGGCAGATCGATGTTTTCCCAGTGCCCGTTTCACCTACAAGAAGCACCGGTTCCTGGAACTTAAGAGCACGACATACCAATGTGTACAATCGTTGCAGAGCCCTGGTCCATACAGCATCGGCGGACCTAGGGATTGGGCATCCAAGAAACGAGTCGATGTCTATCCGTTGTGAGTTGTACAAAGCATCCTCGTTGATTTTGACGCCCATTTCGTTCTCAAGGACCTCTTTGACAACAGATTTATCTTCGGAACGCCGAGTGCGTTCGGCAAGTAGCATATACCCATTGTCGGCAAGCTCTTGGTATCCAACAGCGTCACGGTTGCCCCACCGGAATAAGTCACGTAGTGTTGCAAAGCCGTGCTTGCTTTCGAAAACTCGACTGGTTTGCCTCCGCTTCTGGAGTTCCCGAAAAACGTTGGTAATCCGCTTGGAGTATGAAGGAGCAATTCGACATTTCTGGCAGAGTATGGTTTCGAGCTCGTCTTGCGGAACATCGTTGAAATGGACTTCCAGGAAACGACTGCGAAATGCGCGAGAAAGAATTTTTCGGCCAGCATACAATCCCGGGGGGTTCTGTGTTGCAAATAACATGAAATGAGGATGGGGTCGAACAACCTCTTGGGTTTCTGGTACGACAAGTTCGCGGTTATCATCAAGCAAACGATTGAGGGCCTCCAAAACATCTGTTGGGGCCAGGTTGAGTTCGTCCAGCACAATCCAATGGCCCAAACGGAGAGCTTGTAGCAACAAACCGTCTTTATAGATCAATTTCCCAGTAGCCGGATCTGACACATAAGAACCAACGTATTCCTGGATATCGGTGTGCTCGTGGTTGTTTATTCGGACGAACTTGTGGCCAGTGCGCCTTGCTAGATATTCAATCGAGCTGGTTTTGCCACTTGAGGTTGGACCTTCGATGAGGACGGGGAACCTTCGTGTCAAAATAATACGAGAAATGTCGCAAAGCTTCTGGGCGACTGAAGTGGTGATAATATAATCATCTGCTGAATCAGATTCCAGGGGTCCTTGCTCGAGGTAAAAAGGTCCAAATTTGACAAACCCTTCTTGCGAAGGGGCTGTAGGCTCCTTAACTAGCATCGATTGCGCATTACGTACGCCAGACAGCAAATGTTTCTTTGCGAGGCTTGTCACCAATTCTGCACTTTGCATATCAAGTGTCATCGTAAATGCCATGAGACAACCTTCCCAAACGGAGCGGCGCAAGCTGAAGGTAGCAACTGTGTCGGAAGCGAAAGTAAGTGCACGAGTTAACGTTCGCATGCTGAAATGCGGTTGGTGATTGGCACCGTCAGCAATTTGTCGGGTTTCGGCAACCTGTTTGACTGCGGTGTAGAATTCTGCTACGTCCATGATAATTTTCTTGTCTCCAGATGCAGCATGGCCAATATATTGAGCGATGATACTGATCAGAGTCTCCTTGTCAGCATCAGGGGGTTGAACGTTAATCTCTGTGAAACGGGATCTGATGCCCGGTGGAAGATCTTTTTTGCCGACATCGGTTGCCGGATTCATACAAGCGAATAGACGGAAATTGGGATGACGAGGTACTGGTACCAACGATCCGTGTTCTGTAAGCGTGATTGAAGCAGTGGGATCTTGGAGTAAACTGGAAATTGATTCCAGTGTCTCCGGTGCTGCCAAGTTAATCTCATCCAGCAGAACCCTGGCGACCTGTAAGTCGACAGAAAGTAAAAATTCAATTTGACTTACCAGTACCCAGCTCTCAGGGCTTGAACGAGTGGACCTTCCACAAAACCAAAGGTAAACTTTCCTTTTCCCAATACATGGCGTGCTTCAAATTCTTCTACTTCATGAAGGAAGTCAGTCCAGGACGCCACCGACATTCTTAAGACCTCTGTTTTTCGACGTTTCCTGGGATTGTGGTCGTCGAGTATTTGAGGGCTGTCGGTGAATCAGAGATATTCTGGATAAAAATGAGTAATGTAGATTACATACTCGAGTGACTGAGCCTCCTTTGCTTGTATTCGTTCCACAGCTAATCGCACGGATTCCTTCCAAAGTCCAACACTCCTTTTCCAATTACAATCGTTAACAGCTTTTCTGATCTCTGTTTCGAATTTTTCGTTTTTCCTTCGACTGAAAGTCGCACCAAAAATGCTGACAAATTTTTCCTGGAGCATTGCTGCTGGGATTCGGGCATCTATTGGTTTGAGCCCTCCTATTAGGTCCGAAGACTCTGTTTGGTGTGAAAGATTTAGTGAGATGAGACGTTGGTGCAGTAAGGACGCCAAGTGTGTGATGACGCTCGTCTTTCCCGTGCCAGTTTCTCCCGTCAACAAAACAGGCTCTGAGTGTGAAACGGCAGTTGCAATTCTTGAAATCAGGCATATTGCCGGCTTATGCATTGTGAATGGTCTGGCAGCACTGGTGCTCGTGGACTTGTCCAAGCTTTTTAAGATGCAAGTCCGCCCTGCCCGCACCGCGGTAGTTCGACCATTGGAATCCTTCTCGATCTCGAGTTGTGGCAGCTTTCCGTTCAAAATCCATCGTTGGCGTTCAAGGTCCAAGCCAAGATGTTGTCCGACAAGGCGAGTTACAGCCTCGCAGTGAGCACGAGACGCAGGCGTCGGCGTGCCAAACCCAAAAAAGATGTCTCGGGCTTCCATGAAGACGTCCTCGCGGATACTCGGATTCGGGAACATATCCGCCAAAGTCAACACCCTCCCCCCCATTGAAATGTCAGACGACAACAGTAGAGTATCGATTCGACGACAAAACTTCAGCAACTCTTTGAGGCCGACATCTCGACCGGCGATAGATGGACCCATCTGTCTGATGCCCTCCCAGACTTGGATGATTACTTGCGCGATATTTCCAGCTAGTCGAGGGAATATAACACTGACGACAGAATTTAACTCGGATGGCGGGGGAGCACGAAGAAAAACTTCTGAAAATCGATAGGAACCAAAGAAAGTCAAAGAGGGGAACACTCCGTCTTTCGATGGAAGGGACGACCTTGTCGCGAATAACCTAAAAGAATCGTGGGCAACAACAGTGCCGTGACTCGGAACGTCCAGTTTTGCACGACCACCGATCCATTTCCCAAGCTCGAGAGACTCCGCCAGCGGCTTTACTACCCCCAATATCTCCGGACCTCCACGATCTATATCCTTGAATACGACCCATTTCCCTTCTCGCATGCACCGAATCAGGGTGCCATCCCTCCACTCGAATGTACCAGGATGCACAGTCGATGAAACGTAAGAGCCAAGGAGGGAACGGGGATCGAGAGAAGTGTCGGCAAGCTGTATAGTAACAATCTGGTTTTGGTGTCCTGGATGAACAAGTTTCGCTAGGTGGGACAAAATCAATGTCTTTCCTCCAGAAGGAACCGAGGTTAAGATAGTCGGTAAACGAAGGGATACATGAAGAGCCAGTATTTGGAGGGCTTTTATGGATGATGGAATGGGTACGAAAGAAGAAATTGGGGGAGGCAGAACTGACGACCGTAACATTAGCACTCCGCACACATTAGCAACCCAAGGACTACAAATTTTGTCAGTGCCATAATATGAGGGAACTTGATTTGTCAACCTTAGATCAGAGTCTTGGATGCTCGCCACTACTTCGTTTGCCTGCTCTTGAAAGTAAAAACCTTCTACTAGCGTCAACTCTTCCCTTTCCTCTCGGACTCGTCGCAACTCGATAACAGGTAGCATCCATCCATCCACCTTCTTCGTCATCCCGTCCAGGTCCTGCTCAATGATGATACTGAAGTCATTCATGAATGGCTCCCCAATTATACTCCGCTCTACTTTGATCCGCTCTGCCTCTCCCATACCAGACTGTAGAGAATAGCACCGGATAGCAAGGAAGTGAATACCGTGGTCAAGACCTGATTCAATTAGTCTTGCGAGAGGTGCCAACGGCCACAAGAAATGTTGCGGGAGTTCGCGATTTATTTGGAGAATTCGGTAATATGCCAGAAGAAGTTGGTGAAAGCGAACAATATTGACGCTCTCAAGAGAAGGTAGTGAAGATAAAAAGCCAAGGGGTCCACCCTCAAAATGTTTGATGAGCACGAGATGCAGGACGCTAAATAAATCGTCAAGTTTGACACATTGAAGGAAAGAAAAACTCACGAAAACAGTTCTTCGTGAACTTCAACAAGATATGACAGAGCTACTAGATGTTTCTCAGAATTCTCGGAATCATCGATCCACCGCGAGCAAAGGTCCACCAAAAGAGGCCGAAATAATTTTGCGACGATTGTTGTAAGACACGGATTTTCCAATGCCGAAGAAAGGGCAGTAAGGATATGAGAAGTCGACGACGCATTAACAAAAGAATCATAATCCACTGATGTCCTAGGTATGCTCGATAAAAGGACCTTCGTTTGCCTGTTCAGATTGAATGAAAGTGGATCATGAAGTGGAGACACCTCAACCACGGGATGATGTTGCATCTCAGTAAAAGATGAAACTGTGGTCTCGCGACACGCGTGGAGAGAGGACAAGCAATCGATTCAGATGATGTCAAAATAATTTTACGATGACCTTTAAAGGGAGAGTTTCACGTGACTTTCCAGAAAACACATTGAATTTCAAGTTGGTGATCCAGTTGGGTATATACCGTGAATGATATAGCTACGTGGAGGAAATATCAGTGCTTTCGGATCCCTCTTCGGGTTCACTTCCAATCGGTATTTCCTCAGCCTCCTCCATGACTTCCTCATCGTCATCATCGAAAGGTTCAATAAGAATCCGCATTTCCATGCAGCCAGGAATTGGGGACCAATAACCTCGATCAATGAGAGCGTCGAGCTCAACGTCCATTCCCCTCCGCTTTTCTGCCCAGCCAATAATCCATTTTGGTTGCTTCTGACAGGAATGGAACCTAGATGGCTGGTAAATGTGGAGAAGTCCGTCCAGGATATCTTTCCCAGAAATTCCGGACACCTTAAAATTTTCTAGGCATGGTAGTATCGTAGAAGGGTCTCGGGTCCACTTCTGTGCGAATTGGGCTTCACGATCGCCGCAATCTTCGACGAATAGCCTCCAGAAGCGGGATTGTACCCTTGTGAAATCCACCTCGAGTTTTCGAAGTCTTTGTAAGGCCTTAAAACATGCTACCCAACTGCTCCAGCTGCAGTCGAGAGCGCGAATTACGAGAGTATCGAGATTTGATAGTGTGGTGATAGGTGCACGAGAGCGCGTTCCTGGGTTGTTGTTGTTGTTGTTGTTCGGATCAGAGTCACCTTTGGTGTCGAATGAATATCTTGTCAGTAATTCAAGAACGGCCGTAAAATCCTGGTCAGGAAGGTCCAGCGTAAGCGTTTTGACAGTTGGAATTTTGAGTCGTTCCAATAAAAAACAAAGATGATCAGGATCCAGATCGGTAAGACTCAACTCCTGCAGTCGTGGAAGCACGATTTTTTCTTCGTCTATAGGCCAATCGGACGCCTTGTCTCCAGACGTCGTCTTCGGCCCTGAGTAGTGAAGACACAAAGTCTCCAACCCGGGACTCATTTGAAGCATTCTCCTCCACCATCTGTAAGGAGGACGAATGTTGTCTGGATGGAGGGCCAATTCTAGTTTATGCAAATTCATGAGAAATGGGCTCTTTTCCCATGGTAGATTAACGCCTATGAGAGATATATTTTTTAGTTGCGGAAGAGAATTGTTGAAAACGACCACAGGAGGCCGGTAGGTTGCTAGGTAGAGATTTTGTGTCGTTCTGTAGTCTTCGAAGTGGTAGAGCTGTAGCGTCTCGAGGTTCGGTGCCGGCCCACAAGTGCTTAGAAATTGTCTCGCCAATCCTTTGCAGTCGTTGTCGCATATCTTGAGATGGAAAGAGCGCCAACGTTTCACGTGGGGTATGATGGTCTGAAATATTGTCCGTACTTCGTCCTTATACAGCGTGACGCCTGGGATGTGATCTTCCTCAGAAACGCTGTCAAAGAGGATATCGAGCAAACAAGTTGTAGATCGTGTGCAGCGTGCAAGGTACTCCATCGCGCGTTCGATGTGGTGCTTTTCGCGGAAATGAAGGGTCGTCCACAAATGCGGAGCACGCAGGGCCACTTGCCGCCAATATTGGCATACATGTGAAACCACCACTTGGAAATTGGACGAAGGCATGGGGACGTAGGCTTGCTCTGGCTTGAGCAGGAACGGAGAGCCAGCATAGGGATCATCGAATCCAGCGCCAAGTCCAAAAATGCGCACAAGGAGCTCAACAGGCAGGGAGTGGATGGTGGTCCGTCTCCGAGAAAATATAGCTCGCTGGGCAGCCATGCCAATGGTCGGCTCTTCTCTGGAAGAAGAGTGTGATCCTAGCAGCGCAACCTGGATTAAATTTGAGTACCGCATGTTCGTAACCTGATGACGGGAGTGGTGGCGCTTCAGTCTGCTTCTTTCTGCGGATGTATGGAAGGACTATACCAGAAGTGAGGACAATGTGCGGAACGACGAAGGAATTAATTCAGTGACGGCTCTAGAAGGACCTTGGGGCGAGAGGTCTCAAAATTTGGCGGTGGTCGAGGGATATAACCTGAAAAGCTGAGGGTGGCGACGGGTTTAAAGAGAGCCTTCATCGAAGAGGTAGATTGCCAGCTTCTCCATGGCCGACGATCTGAGCGTCCCCGTGCATCACCGCAACGTCTGCTGTCAGAGGCAAAGGTGCACGACGCTTAGTCAATGCCCTTCTGGCCCTCCAACCTGCATCAGGATTGTCCTTATTCTCTTCTTGCCATCATTCTGCCGATAGACTTTTTACTTCATATACCCCACTGCCATCAAGAATTTCCGCGGACAGTGGTTGTCTTGCGAATGCCCCGGTTATTATATACGCAGATAACGTATACCATCATGCTGAAGAACTTCTGGATGTCGGCATACTTAACTTTAACAGATTTGGGGTTGGTAGCGAAGGGCTTTGTCACTAGTGAGACAAAACTGTCAGCGGCAAAAGACAAATATGCGTGTTGCAAAAAAAAATTCTATTGGACAAAATTACACATGCCGCATTACTAAGCAAAATACATGAGGTTGTTCTTCTTCTTGCTTTGCACTAAAAAGTGGCGAGTTAGTTCCATGAAAACGAGTTCAAATATTCCATACCTTCAGCAATACCACTCAAGAAGTGCTCATGGGATAACTTGGTCGCACCTTCCCTAAGGGCAATCATACCAGCCTCAACACACACTGCCTTCAATTGTGCGCCATTGAATTCATCCGTAGTCCTCGCCAACTCCTCGTAGTTCACGTCCGGAGACGTAGACATCTTCCGCGAATGAATTTGAAGGATTCGAGCCCGGGCGGTTTCCTTGGGGAGAGGGAATTCGATCTTACGGTCCAGACGACCAGAGCGCAGTAGAGCTGGGTCAAGGATATCGATTCTGTTTGTGGCCGCAATAACCTACTCAAGGCGTCAGGTCCTCGTGTAAGTCTAAAAGAACTGGGCACTAGACCTTTATTCTTTCATCACTACCAAATCCGTCCAACTGATTCAGCAATTCTAGCATAGTTCTCTGCACTTCACGGTCACCGCTTTTATCAGAGTCAAACCGCTTTGTCCCAATGGCATCCAGCTCATCTATAAAAATGATTGCAGGGGCTTTTTCCTTGGCTAAAGCAAAAGCGTCTCGAACAAGTTTGGCACCATCGCCAATAAACATCTGCACGAGAGAAGGACCAGCGAGTTTCAGGTAACACGCTTTCGTCGAGGCAGCACAAGCTCTGGCGAGAAGCGTTTTACCGGTACCTAACAATAGACATATATTACCTTGAGGTTAAGTTCTAAATTAGTGAATGTGCATACCAGGCGGCCCATACATCAGACAACCTTTTGGGGGTTTGATACCAAGCGTCTTGAATTTCTCGGCCTGCTCCATGGGAAGGACGATCGCTTCAACAAGTTCTTCGATCTGTTTCTCCAAACCACCGATATCTGTGTATGTCTCCGTGGGTCGTTCATCAACTTCCATAGCCTTCACACGGGAGTCGAACTCGGAAGGTAATGTGTCAAGAACGAGGTAAGAGTCCTTGTTGACACCAATTAGATCACCAGGTTTAAGCTTGTCTGCAGGAACAAGACCGATGAGAGGCAAGAAAACAGTCTGTCTTGTCGAAGTTTTGATAACGGCGCACTTCCCCTTGCGCATCGAATCCAAATCTTGATTTGCGCCGTCCTCTTCGCCTTCGGGATCGACATCCAAAATCTGAAGACTGGATCATGAAGTGGATTATAGACGTCGTATTGGTTGGGTACGCACTTCCACAACGTTACCAACAAGGTAAGGAAGAACCTTATTTTGTTTGATCTTTTCTTTGGTATCTCGAATCTTTTCCTTCATGACGTTCTGTTCGTGCTGTAGTCGGAGCGTTTCTGACCTCATCACCTGTAAGTGTCTTGCGTTCAGATTGGCTTTACAGCAAAGAGGAGTAAAATCATTCCTTTATATCGTTTTCAATAAGCCGCGTTCTCGTTATGATTTCTTCCGTGCTCAGGCCCATGATATCTTCTGGTATGTCATCCCAAGTTTCCTCCGGAGGAGCGTCGGGAGTCAAGTCCATAGCAGCTGAGACATCATTAGATGTTGATCCACCAAGGTCTGCATTTTTCTCGTTGTTCGAAGGAAGTTCGCCTGGTGGTGGTGCAGAGTCCATCGTGGCAGACAACGAGGAGGGATTCACTTATTAGAAGACGCGTACGCGTCCAGCCTAAACAAAACCAAACATTACATATTCCTCGCCATGGCTGAAAGTTCTGCACCGACTGCCGACGACAGAGCGCGATATGAAACCCTGAAAAAGGAGCTCATGCAAGCACTGCCAAGAAAGAGAGCTGTAGACAAACAATTGGTACTTGTGAAGAGTTCATTGTTTGATTGATCCATCACCATTCTTTCATGACCTTAGGCCCAAATTGAACTTCAGATATACAACCTCGAGGTTTCATACTTAACCGAGACAGCTGCTCATAGTGGGGGTAATATCATTCAGGGGTTTGAAAACTACCTCAAGAACCAGAATGCTGGACGTCGTAAATATGAAATTCATGACCAAGATCGTATCTTCTCGAACAGTAGCTTGACATTCCAGAAGGTAAGACTGCTTTGTCGACCTTGAACATAATTGAAACGGGTCACTAGTCTCTCGAACTCATGGGCGAGGGCGAAGAATCAGTTGTGACTAACGAAGAATTTGCAAAGCAGTCGACTCCCGCTTCTGTTACCACAATAGCTGTGCCACCAGCTCTTCGTACTCAAGAGATAAGTGCAGCACAGGCGAAGAAGATAAAAGATAGGGAGTATCAGAGGAGAAAACGTGCCAATATGAGTCACAGGAGTACAGGAGAGAGTGATGAGGAGGCTGTCAGCGCAACAAGTTTGTCCTCAAGGCGGCCTACGAAGAGAGCTCGCTTGGCAACGGACGATGAATGACAATGATACCTTGTGTGCGTTTCCTCTCTTGTACCCGGCTATTTCATTCATGTCAACTTGACAGATATACTCTGCAATTCTGTAATAATAATATACCAAGTCAATAATATTTCTACACTCAAATATCAAGGGTATCAAGGAAGTTTTTCACTCCTTGTTCTGTCAAGCCACCTCCGTCTGGATCAGCCGCCTCAATACTTCGTATTAAAGCTATCGTCTGCTTGATCTCTTTCGAAGACACCCAAACACGCCCATTCATTCCTACTGCAACTTCGAAGGGAAATCGCTTTCCGAGGAGGGGCAGAAGATAATGACTTTGGTCTAGCAGACTAGAGACATGAGATTCACGAACACGCAGAGAAAGAAATCAACATACTCCCGGCACATTTTCAAACTGCAACGAACGACGAACCCAGCTTTCAATTCGCCGAACCCTTCTGATTTTCGTGTCTGCGCATCGAAACACTCTAGTTCGGGCTCCATATCTTTATGTGCTAGTGAGACTCGTGCATAAACGAGGCATCCAACCTGATAATCGTCAGATTATAATTTCTCTTACTATATTCCCTCACTTTGAGATTGGGTTTGTTGCGCTTCGTGGCCCCTTCAAACGCCAGTCCATCAAGCGAAGCGGAATGGGCTGAACCTGTATCCACTCGAAATCCTTCACCAATTTTCTGAGTAATAACGCCGATCACAGCCTCTTGGGCTGCAGGAACATACTAGACCGCTTGAACTAAGTTACAATGCCACAAGTCAGTTATGAGAGCCCATCTCACTCGCCGTGAATTGGTCTCAATCCACCATTTACTATGGTTAGTTGAGTGGTGTAATTCACCTGCCTGGGTAGCAATCACTGGCATTTCGGTCTTGTTCGTCGCTGTCGAGAATTGCTGAAGGCCGGGGCCAAGTTTGAGATTGGCATGTCGAGCTGGGACAGAGTCACCAGGAAGTACAATTGACATGACTGTCACTTGTCAAAGATCCAACCCACTTTTGATCAAGACCTCCATTTCAAAAGCCTTCAGGACCAGGGCAAGAAATCTCTGACATTGAGCTTCTCCTAATGACTTCCCAACTTCTCCAGAGCTTCCCTGAATTGTCGTCTCTAACGTTTGTATTTCACTCGAATGGTTCTCCAAATTGACCAACTTTTTCTGCAGACGTGAAGACCTGGAAGACATGCTTTCGGATCCCGTCTACTTCCAGGCAGTATTTCATTCGCTCCAACAGGTCGGAGATCTGTATAATACGCAGTCGGAATTGGGCATGGCTAACGAGGCTATTGCTAGTAGGTAATTTAGCCTGCAATGTCCGCACTACTGATCTCGCGACCAGAGCATAACCTCGAATTCCAGCAACGGCTGTATGACCTTCGATCCGAAACAAAGGACGCATTTGACGAAGCGAAACGGCTTGAAGCTCGTTGGAAAGAACTGGAGAAAGAGCAAAGAGAAGTCTACCAAGTAAGTCCCCAAATCCTTTGCTTCTCCTCATTGTTCATTTATCACAGCGATTTACCCCGCAATTCCTTCTGCTACGTCTGCGTCACAGCACAACGGCACAGGACGAAGCATCTGAGGAGTTGGCTTCGTCTTTCATTCGGAGAGTCGCGGTCAAACAGCCTGAAGGGGAGCCTGGAATATCTCGGATTGGACAAGATATCGACGAGTTTATCCAAGATTTCAAAGAATCGAGGAAGATATACCATAAGAGGGCATTGTGGGCAGAAAAGTGGACCAATGGGCAAGTCATCTGGAGAGATAACTGAACACTAAGAGTGTGTCGAATTTGGGCACCACCGTGACAGCATGCAATTTGCTTAGCACTCACCCTGGCAATCTGATGGACCCAAGGGCTTTCACACAAGTGGGTCGCTCCGTGGAAAGTGTGCCTTGCGTGGAGTTAGGAATCTTGGCCTTACGTGTTTCATTATATTGGCGATTTTCATCAATTAGACATACCCATAGCTGTAATACAAAAAATACAATAAGGATTGCGAGCATTTGTAACAATGTCGACGTTACACACGGTTGAGAGATTCGAACTTCCAGGTGGATGTTTCTTTACCGATTTTAAGGGTTAACGCCTCCACAGGAAAGATTCCATCTTTCAATGAAGATAATTTGTACTTTTTGTTGAGGGCAGTAATCATTTCTTGAGGAAAGCAGGATATTGTTGGTAACTCTTGGCTTGAGGTTGTTTCTTCTTTGGGAGAGTCTGCTGCACTACCCGGAGGGTCAGGCGACTTGGGCATGGCTCTCGTTTCTCGCGCTTGATGAAGTAATGCCCAGCCTATGGAGGCGTGAAACTTGGGATTAGTGTAGTATTCTTGTTGACGGATTGACCTCAATGCAGGCGAAAGGGCTTCGCATAGGTTGCACATCTGCATGCAACTAAACAAGTGATACTTCAAGAAGGACAGAGGACTTGCCTCAGGGAAACCAGCTCCAATGTCCATGGTTAAAAATGTTCTGGATTTCTCATCGTTGGTGAGTTCTGAGAGCGTTGTGAACGAAACATGAAAACTGGTACCAAGGATTATTAGATAAAGATGAGATACGAGGTGGCAGACAAACGGTTTCTGGAATTTTGCAATATTCTTGACTGCTCGTTTGAATTCTTCTCTTTGATGGGCACGGAGGAAAATGGGTCGAGATAGAGATACATGAAGTTCTAGTAGTCTAGCCCCTGCAGACCATATGTCGTGCAGAGAAGGAACAGCTTCTTTAGCGTCAGAAAGGATATCTTGGATTGTTTTGTATAATTGTGAACGATGGCTGAGAGTCAACGAGACATACACATGAGCTGCGAATTGCCCCTCGATGTGCGGTGTGGTCCGAATGCGACCCTGATGTAGCGCAGGATTGTCATTCGGGACAGACACGACTAGGGACGAGGATACGGGAGGCAACTTTCTGGATATATTGAAAATCATTGACAACAATATATTCGCCGACAACATACCTCTTCTTGGATAGTTGAACATTTGTACCTTCGTCGGCTTTCTCTTCATCGCCAGAACCCGGATATTCGACTAACGCACTCGCCGTCCGTTTCATAGTAAAGCATGATCAAAGTCCGACCTTTCCCGGGCCGCGACTATAATCTGATAAAGCCTCGAATAATTGACCCTCATAGCAACATGAGCGTCCAGTTTATCAACAACCTCACTACAAGCAACCCTGATACCCATTCACACTCTCATGGAGACCTCTTGCATAGCCATGGTCCTGGTGAACACGGACACACGCATGAGCATCTAGACCATGCAGGTGGGTTATGTCAAAGCATCCAAAACCGAAGACGATCTTAACTTTTGACAGGAAAATATGCCGACAGAGATTTGCCTGATTACTCATCTCGTAACTTTGATGAAAGAGGATTTACGGTTGGGATCGGGGGGTACTGTCGCTGTCGCTTTCCATGGATTCGCTGTTAACTTCTTTTCAGCCCTGTCGGCTCGGGAAAGACTGCATTGACTCTTACCCTTTGCAGGAAGTTAAGAAATGTATATAATATTGGTGTGGTAGGAATGTTTCCCCAACTTTATCAATGCTCATGATGGATGCTCAGCTACTGTCACCAACGACATCTTCACTCGGGAAGATCAAGAATTCCTCATAAAAAACAAGGCCCTTCCAGAGAATCGCATTCTTGCCATCGAGACAGGGGGATGTCCCCATGCGGCAATTAGAGAAGACATTAGTGCCAATATGGGCGCTTTGGAAACTCTGCAAGCAAAATTTGGTTGCCAGCTCCTCTTTGTAGAAAGCGGAGGCGATAATTTGGCCGCAAATTACTCCAGAGAGCTAGCCGATTACATTATCTATGTTATTGACGTTTCGGTAAGCTATCTCATGTTGAACATACCGGCATATACTCAACCAGTATATAAAGGGAGGTGACAAAATCCCTCGCAAGGGCGGCCCTGGGATATCGCAATCTGACTTACTTGTCATCAACAAAGTGAGTATGGCTCGTCACGGACAACTGTTCTTTTTCTGAGACAAGTGGGTTAGATTGACCTTGCCCCTCATGTCGGTGCATCCCTAGAAGTCATGGACAGGGATTCAAAGCTGATGCGAGGTGACGGTCCAACCATTTTCACCAGCGTACGAGAGGGAAAAGGGGTCGATGACATTGTTACTCTCATTCTCGCTGCTTGGCGAACAGCAGGTAGTCCGGGCAAACTCGGGCCTGTAGGTGAAGAAGTTTGAGCAGGTCATGTTCTATTTTTATTCCACCCAGACGGAGCAGTGATGAAGACAAGAAGAAAAAAGAAACAGACAATTTGAAAAGCAATTCTATGTTTGGTATTGCAGGTCGCCTACCCCCTCCAGGTATCGTTAATAGTGTAAGTGCCATTAGGGGGAGTGGTGTTGGTATGGTTCGGGTCTGCTTCCCAAGTAACACCACCGTTGTACTTGCGGATGTATTTATACTGAAAATTTGTGTTTGCTGGGAGCGAAATGGTGACTGGAATGGCTGTGGGATTAAATCGCTCTGACCTGGCAAATGGTGCTTACCGCTCCAAATCGGGTAGGTCGCAGGAGACAAACCGACTGCATTGCCAGGTGACCAACTCTTCAAGGCATCCAGGCTCCCAGTGAGGAAGATGTTTTCTGGTGAGAAAATATGATAGGAATCCAGCCAAAAAAATGAGGATATATAGGGCTACATACCGCCGAATGTTGTATACGCGAGGACTTTGAAAGCAACATGGACCTGAGGACCAGGATTCGACATACACACACTTGGCACTTGAAGACCTTTTGCTCCCCAGCTGTGCGGAACGACTCCTTTCCTCGCATCGAATGCAGTCAAAGCCGATGCATAACTCCAAGTCAGGTCTCTGGCACTGAGAGGTGATCCAGAATTTCGGTGGTATTGTTCAGCCAAACTACCGTCCGTCGGCGTATATTTGGCGTTGATAAGAATAAAACCATCAGCATAGGTTTGAATGGCACTTGTGAGAGACTGGAAAGTTGAGCCCGATGACGGATATGACCCTGCAGTGATCGACGATGAAAATTGTTTGAAGAATGCAAGAGAAGTGCCAGTGATTGTCAGGGAGCCTTGCTTATTCCAAACGTAAAGAGCGTCGTAGAGTTGTTCGGCAACAGCAAAAGTAGTAAGGTACCAAGGCTACAAAACATGCGAATGTTAGTGTCAGTTAATAGCTCAAATCGAAATTCAGGTACATTTCCCTCGTAATAAACATCCTCAGGGTAACGGCCGGTTGCGATAGCCGAGGAGGGAGACAGTCCCGTATTTATGTTGTAGATGGAGCGAAAAGAATCAACGTAAACCTTCAGGTTGGAAAGTGCTTTATCAGAACAGGGCTGGAAAGTGGCGGCGTCGCATCCCGCATCGGGGTCAAATGTGTGAATTGAGGCCAGTGCAGAGTTCGCATCAATTCCAGACCGCCCACCTCTTGTGTTTGAAGTAATATAGCCCTTAGAAGGGTTCCAATAGGACTGCAAGGCACAATATGTGATCAATAACAAATGAATTTGGAGAGGTAACACGAACTTGGAGGAAGCACAGGACATTGTCAGCTTGGGTGTTATATTCTGTAGATTCACTACCGTAGCCCAGTTTTGCGGCAAGAATGGCCCCTTCACGAAGAGCCCGGTGTTGGACAGCGGAGGTATAGAAAGAACTAGAATCCACTTCCTCCCAGAGATCAAAACTTTCAAATCTGTTAGCAAGTTCTAAGACGCTCCAAACAAGTCGCTTACGTTGTCTGATTCCAATAGTTTGCTACATAATCAAGGTCGAGCTTGAGGGCGGGCCAAATTGTGGAGGTCACCCAAGACGTGTTGGAATTAGCAATAAGCCAATTGGCGTATGTATTGAAAGCTGTAGCGCGTAAAGCAGGACTGTCTAGATAAAAAGGGTTCATATAAGAAAAAGAGTACTATATGTCACAGAGAAACACCCCCACCCCGCTGAGGCCTGTAGTATTGGGTCCAACTTTAGTGCGTTATTATGATCAAATGGGATTTTGCGCACCTTCCCCAAGAGCCAGTAAATGCCGTCTCGTCAATGTTGAATTTTGGTTCGCCTAGCCCTCCAGTAGAAATTGAACCACTTGGGTTAGTGACATACTGGAGATTGGTTTCAGCTTGAATGAATGCATCAATTTGACTGCGGAGACTGTGGTCTTCTCCCTGAGAGTACCTGGAAGCGGCTAAGTGGATGCTGGAGAGTGCAGGAATAAAGGGACGCACTGGTCGACGATGACTTTGAACACCAGGGACGAATCTCGAACCCATGTAAATAGATAGTCTGGATCAGAAGTACTAGGGCTTGCGATGACAATCCCTGCCTAAAGCACAGTTTAAATCAGCTTTTAGTAATAATGGAAGACTCACCTTTGCTCCGGATGATTTTGAACCCGCTGAACCTATATTCGCGAGTAACCCTGCCTTCGCAATTGGAAACTCGGTGGCGATATACGAGTCAACTATGGCGGTTTGAGCAAATGCTGTCGCGAGTAAAGCACAGAAAGGAAGGGAGAAATGCATGAACAGGAAAAATAGAGGAATTCAAATTGCTTATAACAATTGTTGGTGTTCTTCTGTTTCAGAAGTCCAGTATTTAGGACTTCGGGATGGATCCGCACTTGGACGAGGCGAGACGAGGGCCCGTGTCATTTGGCAAATCCCGGCCCAAATCTGCGACGCCGTAAATTAAAACAGCCGCCAATCTGGACCACTGGATCAGAGGAACAAAGTATTACTCACCATCGGTATTCACCCAAGGGTTGAAAATGCCATTGAAGAAGCTTAAGTGAAAAAGAAATGCACCCGGTACTAATTGTAAGAGGCCTTTCATCGTGGGTGAAAGACAGACAGCTTGAAGTTCTTGATTCTACTTATATGTCATTCTCCACGGTCCAGATGTGCGGAGAGCGGCGCAAATTACATAAAGAGGCTGTAACAGGATCGAAGAGTAACTTTCTTCGGCTCGACTTTGGCCACTTACAACATGTGACGTCAAATAGGTTGGACTTTGTTAATTATTAATAAATATTGTCGTGAATATCTGTAATCTTCAAATATTCACTTGTCGCATGTTTCGCCGACATAAATAAATTGGCATTCGATATGTGTTCGCAAAACTCTGCGTCGAGCTGGACAATTCCCAGTGGTTGGGTCTCGCCTTAGGGTTCGCTACTGAACCCGGACTTAAATAGTGATAGAAAAGGTCTTCCTTACACCTATCTGTGAAATTGTTCCAATAACTTGTGGCAGGTCTTCCTTACATACCTTGAATGCCCTCTTAACTAGCGAACGAGCACATTTTATATATCCAAACTATACTAAAACAAAGTTGTCGCAGAACTTGTGGCCGACTTTTCAAAAAGATTAGTTAGGCTCGGTAGACGCTTCAACTTGTTCCCGTTTTTCACCATGACCCGGAAACCCATAGTCTCATGCCTTGTCAAACCAAGAAAAGAACGTGCCAAATTATCTTTTGCACATAGTTCCGATGCGGATGTCTCCGTGGAGAACGACTGCCTTCCAAAGTTGACAGTGTCGCTTCGCTAATTTGGAACAATTTTATGTTTCCGACGAAGAAAGAGATTTACAAATTGAATATCTGGCGAGGGGATTCCCAACACAGAATCCCTTATCTCCTCAAGATGCCATGAATTTTGCCCTAATCTATATCTTCTTCAACAGCACCTTACTTGAAGAGAACCATCCATGATTGCACAACGAGGAAGAAACCGATTGCGCCAAGTGCAAGAGAACGGGACATTCCGAGAATAAAGCAGGTTTGCAGACCGAGCATTATTGCGCTCTTTCGCTACCACTCCCTTGTGTTGTAATAAAGCCAAGACCAGGACACAGAGGTGGAAGGGGTGGAGAAGCGGCCTGAAGCTTGAAGCTAGCTTGAAGGCCCGAAGGGCTTTATCGACAATGGACATAACATTTTTGACTGGCGATCGCGGGTGAAAGCAGCCGCGGCCCGCTTTGCACAGAGATTTAGTCACGTGCCTTACTCATCTTTGTACACTCCCGACGGATCTGTATTAAAGCATCATGGTCTTCGGACTGTTATGCCTCTCAAATGTTGCTACTCTAGCTTACTTTACAATCGCACATCCATTAGAAACCAACCACAGCCCAATCTTCACCGAATCTGACCGCGGCTGGCTGTGGGGTTGGACTTGGGGCACGGAGAGTACGGTTTCAGTGATCGATCATAACCCTGTCGTATCGTTTCCTTCAAGACCAGGTGAATTTAATTTATCCGGGGTGTCTTCGTCAATAACTTTCGTTGCAGCTGCTTTTGGTGGAGAGATTAACGATCCTTTACTAGGATATGTTATCCCTGTCTCATCTTTTACACAACAGTGTCCCAACAACAGCCCAGATCTTGCTCCTGACAACTCTGGCTGTCCTGAACTATGTGTCACCACCCCTAATCAGCCTACCGAACCATGGATTGCTCTCGTCCAGCGTGGAAAATGTGAATTTGTCAAGAAAGTCCGTGAGGCCCAGCGCCTTGGGGCCAAAGCCGTCGTAGTTGGTGGAGAAGATCCTGAATTGTCTGGTTATCCCGATACTTTAGTAAACATGTACAGCCCAGGTGCCTTTGGTTCAATTTTTGGCGATTCGGAATCTCAATTCTCATTTCAGAGGACTCGTCGGATGTTGTAATACCATCAACCTACATCAAGTATACCGACTACATTCAGCTCGAAGCACTCATTGCCGCTTCCAACACTACTCATTCTGGGTTGCCCACACTTTCTTTGCTGATTACTGCCGAATACTCTGCCTGGGAGTGGTATTCGTGAGCTTTGTGCTTATTTCTACCAGTCGGCATATTCAACTTTTTCCAGTCCTATCATCGCATTTGTTGTCATCCTTCTTCTTCCTTCCGCCCTAACATTCATCACACTTCTCATTCACCGAATACGTGCAGCTCGGGCAGCCCAACGCGATCGTGCCCCGGAAGATATCGTCCGCAACTTGCCATGGCAGGTATGGACTGGAACGCACTGGGAGAAACACGAAGGCGGGGAGGATACGAACGCAGTTCCAGGAACCCCCTCCGCAGGGGTGGACCTTGAAGGTCGTCTCCCAACACAGAAATCGTCTGCCATTCTGGAAGATGCGTCCACATCCCATCCAAACAGTCAACCTTGGTTTGAATCACAATTGGAATGTGCCATCTGTCTTTCTGAATACGCTAAAGGAGATAAAGTCCGAGTATTACCTTGTCATCACATTTTCCATCTTAATGAGGTCGATGAATGGCTAATTCAGCGGAAAAAGCTGGTAAGCGGCTCTTACTCTTACTCTCTGGTTTTATTCATACTCTGTTCCAGTGTCCAGTGTGCAAAGCAGACGTTACCCAACCCCCACATGGGTTGGATCCTGAGCATGTTTCTTTCCCGAGCCAGGAGATAAACCTGATGCTACATCCAACGCCGACTTCAAATGCCACAGAACGAACGCCTTTACTCTCTCCCAATAACACTTCTCATGAGAATAATCCTTGATATTCACTGCTATATTGCAGTTGTATTCTACATATACCTCTACCTCTACTCTACATGAATTTTGTCTCCTTATTGTACTATGTGACTTATTGGAGGAGTCTACCGTCGTCAGGTCGATATTCCAAGTTGAGGCCAAAAGTTAATTGGGATTTTCTGATGGCAGAAATTGTGTCAATGGAAATTGGAATCCGTCAAAAATGATACATAACATTTTCCTTTCTCCGCCGCGACGCCTATCACCAAGATTCGTGCAGACAGTGACACATTGCAGGAGAGCAGGAGAGCAGTGAGAGTAAGGAGGCGTAATTATCTGAGATAACCACCTGGAATCTGGAACTTGAGTAATCCATGCTTGATGGGGAAGTTATGAAAGCCAGGACAATCCTACCCGACACACGAAGGGTGTGGGTTATTGTAGAAATCTTCGAAAGCCATAATTTTTGAACACACGAAGGAACGGTCTTGCTGAAAAAGGGAACCGACAATCACGCATCAGCGACAACGAGATAAAAATGCAGCTTCCATGCTCGGTAATTAAATAGCAGGGAAGGCTTAAAAGGTAACCAATAGATTCGCAATTATCCTGAGGTCGGATATCAACTGAACATCTCATTGAGGTCCAGAAATGCGTGAGCAAGAGTGGAGCCAGACTTGTGCGAAAACCATGTGAGCCAGCAACTGCTAGGGCTTGTGTCGTAAAGGGGCATAGTAATACTGATTTCGAAGTTGGGCATCAGGGGCTGATTTTAGGGCGGACGTTAATGAATACACCTAGGAGCAGATGAAGTTCAGTTGATCCATAACGGAAGCTCGACAGATAGTGTTTGGAGGAGCTAATTCCATATGGCATTATTGGGAAGCTGCAAGTGTTGGTTGAAGTGCACCAGCCGGGACTAGAGTAAGCCTGTCCGATAACGTTGCACCAAAGATTTGCAACTCTTCCTGAGCGGGTTGGACGTTTCACGGCTGTGTATGGAATGATGAGGGCAATGTCGGCCTTTCTGAGAAGTAAATCTGAGGGTTGAGTTGAAGATATACTTGAGACGGAACCACGGCACGAGTTGATTTGGTTTGTCACCTGATGTCGACCCTTATTGTTAAGCCGATCGCAACCCAAATTAGGCTTGCGCCTTTCAAACTTCCTAGATTGTCTGTTCTCCCAGCGAAATCTACTCGGACCAATTCCTGGCCTCTTTTCGACTAGATCCGCCATATGGTAACCGATTCCAGAACTTTGCAGTTCGTACACGGTCCAGAGTTCTGCCCATCAATCCAATTTCACCCACAGGAGCTCGAAGAATGGAGGACGATTCGATGATTTCCTCTCACACTAGTCTCTCTTTGAGCCAGGCCATAGTGCATGACAGGGCGAATATTCACTGGATTGCTCAGACTCTGCCAACTTATTCTCAACAGGAGATCGTTGCCCGGATGGGGTTGACACCGTCGCGCACAATAACAATAAAGTCAGGAACAACTTTTCTATTTTCAACAATAAAAATCCACCCACGTACGCAATTCCAAGCAAAAGGATATGTTGGCCTTACTTAATCCAACTACGCTTTTAGTCTTGCTTTTCGGTCCTTTCGTCTTATTGTCTTCTCTGAGTCTGAGATTGCTTCCTTTTGCCCATCCCCCGAAATGCAGCCTTTTAATACAAAATCTCGACCGATTCTTTATTTTGGATGAAAAAGTGCTTATTTCCTCTAGTCCTATCTTCCGCGTGGGGACCCAAAACTCTATTGGCATTTGTGTCGGGAAGGGGCCCTCTGCCTTGACCAACCGGTACCCACTCTAATTCTCCTCCCCGAACGGACGGCGTTTTTGGACAAGATCGCATTGTTCAATAATTCTTATTTGTTTTGCGGAAACATAAAGGTCGTCTGAGTCCCGAATATCGTTGTCTCCTTCGTCTTCACGAAGCACTCCACATTGCAGCACTTTTCTTTCAATCATCATGTCTAGAAAGTCGGGCCAAAAGAAGAGACATAGTATGCCGTTATTTTTCGCTTCGAAAGCATTCTCAGTATTTTCTACTGATAGCGAAACCATGTCGATATTTTCAAATCAATAAATGCCCCCACTCAGCAGACGTTTGCGATTTTGCACACGTTATCGCGACCCCTTCAGTCCCATTGAACTCGGAACCAACTATCTGTCGATACTACGCTGCAGGCCGTTGCGGCAATGGACAATCATGCAAGTACCAGCATAGCACCGAAAGTAAGCAGTGCTTTTCGTTCGTGTTATCAGAGAAACGTAACCCGTTGGTCCAGCAACACTTGGCACGGGGATTGAATATTGGTCTCAATCTCAGAGTGATGCAGTGAGTCCTTCCGAGGAGATCCTTTTTCTAGGTGCGTTTACTCACATTTGAATAGAACAGCTTTTTCTGCACTCGTTATCCTGCCGCATATGGCCACGTTCGGCCAACTTTGGGTATCAACACTTGTGTTACCTGTCCTCGCGTGTCGGAATCGATTTTATTCACCCCTCCACGCTCACGAGATTCGATTGATACCACTTCAACCTCAATTTCTAGCCTTGACTCCGATGAACAGGTCGTCTTGACTAACGATCCGCAATACCCAGAACACTCGCATTCACATCAATCCCGGGTCTACGTTGAAGATTCATCCCCTTTGATACACGTTCCACCGTACTATTCTGGTGCGCATATGAATGTGGTTTCACCGACTGACGTCTACGATTATGGGTTGTCGAGCCTGATCACTGGTGCTACGCAAGCATCCAAACCCCAGCCACGACAACACCCCAAACCTGTGTCCAAGCAAAAGGCATTGAAATACAAAAGTATACCCCAACTATCGATCCAATGTCAGCAACTGACTTCCTACTTTTGCAGCGAAACCTTGCAAGTTCTTTACAACCGATAAAGTATGCCCTAACGGAAGCATTTGCACCTTGTGAGTCTGGCTACTCCTAAGCCTTCAGCATATAGCTCACAACACTTTTCCAGTATCCACGACGAAATTCGAGACTATGGGGATTCCTCATCACCAGGTCCAATGTCACCAGTCAAGTATCCAAGTTTAGCGGATGAAACGGACGCGAAGAATTTCTTCCCAGTCACCTGGAGAGTAATCGGCGGAGGTGTCCGCGTTGGTGTTGCAAAGGAAAATGGCAGAGATCTGATTCTGCACGAGAATGGAAACGCTTTCGAGCACTCCATATCCTCTCAACTTCCCCCTTTGAAACTTCCAAACCGGAAGCGTTCCAACTCCATACCTCCTACCCCGAGCAATAGCCTATTCAACGTAGAGCAAGTGAGATACTCCGATTTACTGTCAAACCTCCTGCTGATAACGAACTTTGCTCTTATCACCAGCTATTTTCCGCAGAATCTCCCGGTGTCTTGTAAGTTGAAGAGAAGTTACTTTGATTTTTCGTTCAACATTGCTGTTTGGGTGGTCCATGTTGCCTTTCTTTTGACCTTCCATCGCACATGGAGCCGTGTTTATTGTAAGTTACTTGTCGTAAACTTATATATGATATTATTCAATGTAAAGGACAATGTTCTTGGTTTCATCTGGTGGGTGAATATGGGTTCCTGGCGGCCGACTCGGGACATTGCGGACCGGTAATGAACTAAAAAGTAAAGCATCGAAAGGAGTGAAGTGACGGACTATATTAGGACACTTGGTGTATATTATCATTGCTCCGATATTCAGACAGATTCCCATCTGGCGGACCTCCCTCTCATCGTCATTGTGGCACAGTTATGGGAAAATTCCTATCTAGTATAGGCAAGAACATTGCCTAATTTGCAATACAGCTATCGCTTAAATATTAAAGATGTAATCCGAATCACCAGCGATATCCAGGGAGTAGTAGCAAAGTGGATAATATACAAAGGAAATGTCAGTCACATCTAGAAATTTGTTAAATCCAGTACTAAAATACGTGGGAGCAAGCTCGAGCAAGGTCCATAAAATAGAATGGCGTTGCGTTGAAAGCGAAAGAGAGCGAGGTGCCTGCCTCAAATACGTTGGGGTGGATATGTGCCATGTACATGTCCTCCATCGTGCTGCGGATAGTTATAGGACAGGTTTTGTGGGGTATAATTCGAGTGTCTATCATCCTGCCATCCTGAATGGTCACTGTGCTCAGAATACCTTGAATCAGGGGCGGCGTAGGGCATGGGTGGTTGCTGAGCGTACTGAGATTGAAGATCCGTCGTACTACCAAGTGGGGTATACGATTGCCTTTTTGCCGAAGAGAGAGGCAATGATTTATGTCCTGGGACATCCTTCGAAAAGACGTCGCCAAACTTGTCCTCATGGTTGCCCTTCTTAGCTGCTAGCCTTGCACGTCTTCTCTTGCAACATCTCCAAATACAGCAACCAATCACAAGAAGGACGAAGACGAAACAGCCCGAAAATATGTAGGGCCACCGACTGAAAATCATTTCTTGGTATTTCTTCTTTTTCTCTTCGTCGGAGATGGGAGAGTGCTGCATCTGGCTAGCAGGAAGAAGAGACCATCTTGAGTCTGATATAGTGTCGTTTCCGCCAAGGCGAACTTGAATAAAGCTACTGCGGGCAGTGTCTACAGATGTCACCGGTAGCATCTGCATGAAAGGATGCTCTTGTTCACTGCCATCATCGATCCAAGTACCAAAGTCAAGGAGGGTATAGGCATTTCGCACTGCAGCCCGCTCAGTCGTCGATTCAGTTCGGACACAAAAACAAACTCACAGAAGCTCATTCCAAGAATCATATCATAATGCCCAAGTATACTGAAGGCGGAGGTTATAGGCTGGAACTAAAGAATATCATGTTACAAGAACTTGATCTGAGTTGAACAAATACATACCGCTCCGATGCAAACCCTTTTTCCAGTATTGTCAAGCTTTGCAAAGTTGTCATCGACAACGTCCAGGGGATGGACGGGATAGCTCCGACCACCAAAACTGAAGCTGATATTGAGATATTGTCCACATGGAACAAACCACCACTCATTTTGGGTGTCGTAGTATGCACCCTGAACGCGTCCGTAGATTGCATCCGACACATCCCGGGGAACCTGAGAGAAGGTGAAGCTAACAAATGGATGTTTAGTTATTCATTGTAATTAGCAAAAGGACAACAATAGCCTTACCCACTGTCAATGACAGCTACAAACTGATGTTTAGGTGCATTCGGGACAATAGAGTCCACTTGGATGGGATTGCCGTCAGGTCCAGTAATACCAATATTGGCATCCGTCAAGGCTTGCCAGTGTTGGTCTGCACAACAAGGTCATAAGATTCGTCTTCGGATAGTTACGATGACCAAAACTCACCAGCCTTCAGCAATCTGTTGACCTTATCCACATCCAACTTTGGCATGCTGGTGATACTTGAAAATGAGGGGAGAACTTCGTTAACGGTGAATTGACCTGTCGCAGTCGAGCCAGGATCATTCTTTCTGTCCAGGAAAAAGGTGATAAAGTAGGAAGGTGCTTTGTTCTGGGAGAAAAAACGATAGAGGAATGAATTGCCGATATCTTTCCCCACCTTCTTCCGAATGACGCTGCCAGAGTTTGGACCAAGTCCGAGGAGACCATCATAACCTTGCAAGTGGATGTTTGAGGTGAAAGTACTCGTATCAACGACGTTCACTGAACTTGGTGTTAGGATAATACGAGAAGGGTTACAACTGGGACACGCACAGAAGGCCTGGTCTTCAACTGTGGCATTTCCAAGTTGCACCCGCAAAGTTTCGACATTACCTGAAATTTGTTGTGAAATTATGTAGCCGAAAAAGCCAAACAAAAGAACCTGCTGCTTTGCCTACTGCATAGGACAATGTTACCTTTTTTCCTGTGTCTTTCGCCGAGCTTGGAGTAGAATTAAAGAAATGGACCCATAGATCAGAACTAGAGAATATCGTCAGTTACCTGAGAATGTTGGTGACATGTGGCAAGGCCCACCTTCCAGTGTCCAACAAGACTTTCAGAGTTGAACCACCAAGGGTGATATTGCTGACATATTGAGCATTTCCGGTATTGCCAACGGGGACTGCACCACGACGGCGAAGGGAGGTAGGGGAAACAGAATTGCCAGTCTGGACTTCAAAAGGAACGATGAAGGCGTTTACTGAGTGAACGATCGTAAATAACAACGAAAGTGGAATTAATGAATGCATTCGGGATGATAAAGAGAGGCGAAATTACTGCCTCAGGAGCAAATTATCACGGCCTGGTTGGGGGGGAAACGAGCGCTCAATTTGAACTTGTGGTGAGAAAATTTGGTGTTTGGATCACGCAGCCAGGCACCAGATATTAGTCTGATTTTACAATATTATACCAACATTATACTTACATACATCAGACAGATATTATACACACAAGGAAATATTTAAAGATATATATATATGGCCTCTAAAAGTCCTTTTGGAGGAATTGTCGATGAGAAATAAGGACTTTGGTCGTGAGTGCCGATGCGAACTGAGGATACTTATGCAGCGGCAGTGTCCATGAAAGTGAGATCTGAAAATGAGTCGGTGACCAGCTTGATAGGAACGCTGATGTTAAGGTCTAGCAGGGGAGACGGCCGATCCCTCGGAGGGGCAAGCGATAAGGTGATGAAGTCCTTGTAGAACGCTATAATCCAGCACTCCAATCCATGGAGTTGGAACTCACCTTCACGTTCGCATGCATAACCTCGAAACCACCAACATTGATATCATCATGACAGCGGACTTCACCCTCCCAATCCACATGTCTTTCTCTACATCCAGGACCAGTGTCACATGAGCATGAGGAAAAGGAAGGCGGTACTGGAGAGATCGTGCCTTCTCCCAATACTGTATTTCTCCAAGAGGAGAGACTCTTCGAGTCTAGAATCACTTGCCGTATCAGATAAACACGCAGTAGTGGTTTAGGCGCAAGGATGTTGCGTAGGCAGGTGTCAGCAGATGTGACGCGATTCAACAGAGGTCCAGATGAGAATAACTCCAAGAGTGTGCATGCGTTGGCGGATAGTTGGACGTGAAACGGAATGGTATCCCTTATAGAATAGACTCGGCCGGCAGGTATGAAGAGCTAGAAAACGTTAAGATAGTGACAGATCCGTAGTTTGCTGTGAACCTACATGACAGTGAATTGGATCTACCTCGACGTTGGGTTTCGTCTTGAGGCATGTGACGGCTTGATACCACTCCTCTGGAGAGGTCTTCACGGAGGAGAAGAAACATGGATTGGGTAGAATGGGTCGATGAGGACGTGTCCTAGGCCAATATCCGAACGGAATGATGACCCTTATGGACCAAGGCACTTTAGAATCTACATGGACATATGCTCCAGGCACGATGCTCACCGCTTCTTTCTTTGCCAAATGCCAAGTTTCTTGTAGGGCACCCATGTTATGATAAAGCGGAGTTGATATGAAACCTTGATGAAGAGTGCAGGCACGTCGACAAAGTGCTGTAGATATGACGGGGGGAGGGAAATAGTTTCGTTGTTATGTTTAAAGCATGAGGGGAAGATGAATGCGAAAGGGATCTCGCCCGGACAGACATCCCGGCTTCCACTAGGACGGGACCAAAGTGAGAATTGGCGCTTGATCAGTTTATGTGTCCCACAACCACTGGCAGCTTCAGAGAAGGTCGTCTCGAGTTTACCCTCAACCTGTATGTAGCAGGGTTCAGAGATCTTATAGAGGATTATAGAGGGTACACACGTAGGCGGTGATCTCAAGAACATTCTCCAACTCGCCTTCCAGAGAGAGACGGCCATGGATCACAGCGTTTCTGCCGTAGCTGGGGATGGCTATGCCCGCCTCTTGCTCATCAAGAGTGATTGCGACCCTGCCCGATTTTTTCAAGTAGACAGATGTTGGTTGGCGAGACGACGAGAGACGAGGAGTGTGCTGCAGTCGCTGCTCACCGGAAGCAAGATCAAAGGAATACGAGGGTAATGGCGCAGACGAGGTATAACCCGGGAGCTGAATGGAATCCATGGAAAAGATGCATTGGATAACAGAACAGTCGAGTCACTTTGAACGGCCGGCAATTGCATGATCAGATTAGCAAGTCCATGTTATTTTTGGTATGTTATGACATGTGCCTGGCCCCGGAATATATTGCACCATGTGGCCACAGATCTTGATCAGGCAAATCTCATAGAGACTACAGGAAATCGCTGCACTCTCGTCTTGGTGTTTGTGACCCAGCGGGAACACACCAATGGGCCTTCTATCCCACGTCGCGGAAGGAAATCGAAATGCCATGCTTGTCGAAGGGCACACCATGAATAATACCGTCAAGAGATCGACAACTCCGCAGCGAGCGCGCCAAAGCATAATTGCGACGTCGGCTGGTGGGGAATTTTTAGCTCAAGAGCACGCTAGGGGTGTGGCAAAGTCGTGTCACCGCCAACTCACCGACTCGGACATGGACACAGAGGACTTCTCGTGTTGAGGAATGGTCTAGTGGACTTCAAGACGAGATAGACACGGACAAAGCGACTATTGAAGCAGTCAACACTTTCTTGGTGGTGGTACACTTTGCTTGACAGATTGAATTCTTGATTAACTTGAAAGATGTGATTTGCAGGCAGCCTTTATCGCAGGCGTTCAAGCCCAAGTGATGACCTTTATAA
>Ga0307517_10000801_pt1 | contig 53990 bp, 60 predicted proteins | sample 23_EM_MG_FD_194515 | JGI IMG/M metagenome (GOLD analysis project Ga0307517, IMG submission 194515) | Populus trichocarpa ectomycorrhiza microbial communities from riparian zone in the Pacific Northwest, United States - 23_EM | ecosystem: Host-associated > Plants > Roots > Unclassified | place... | reverse complement strand
CCCCCCCCCCCCCCCCCCCCCCCCCCCCCCCCCCCCCCCCCCCCCCCCCCCCCCCCCCCCCCCCCCCCCCCCCCCCCCCCCCCCCCCCCCCCCCCCGTTAGTTGTGATAGTCTGGTTTGATGATTAGTGGTCCCGTTTGTTTGGTGGCGGGTGTGATACCGTATGATATATCATAGCAATGCATATTTCTCTTGTTAGGGCTTGGCTACTTGTACTTGTGCCCGTCTTAAAAAGTACCCCATACACACCACTCTCCATCCTGCACCATAGGATATTCACCACACCACACCCCTCACCTACTGTAGGAAGGAAGGGAAAGGAGTTGAAACATGAGAGATATCCGGCTCATTCGAGTGGGCACCATTTGACACCGTTTGGCATATACTATATTGAGCAAATTCATTTCGTAAATGGCATAAGCTTAATGCAGTTGTTTCTTGATGGAGCTAGCCTAAGGCGGATTTCTCATTGCTGTGGATTTACTTTATTTCTGTTAGTTCACTTCATGCTTGTTGGAGTCGGTGTTGGAAATGATGGCATATTCTACTCGTAACCTTTTATTAATTTCTCGCACACAGGAGTGGTGTTCTGGTCGTGGATTGTGCATAAGTTAATATTATGTAATAATGTCCGAGAGTGGTGCTGTAACCTAGACGGTGCGCTTCTGAACTTGGGGTGCAATGCTAGACCTGTGGCATGAAATATTTTATACTGAGCGCGAGAAGGACTTTGGGATCTCCCCAAATTCATCCCGCCAGCGATCCCAGATGATACGTCGATACCCAAGCGGCGCCGCATGATTCACACATGCCACAAACTTATCAAGCACGCCCTACGGTAATTGACCCCACAATCGCACACGATTTCGCCGATAAATAATTATACCCAACCCCTCCGGCAAATTAATATATACCTGCCAACTGCACTCTCAAACCCACCCGCAGCTTTAGATAAACAAACGAAAACAAGATGTGTCCAGTAGCAATAACAAAAGTAAGGAAAACAGCAATTCCCAAATCCAGCCCCAACTCCAGCTCAATGATTATAACCCTCCCTAGTTCCAATAACGACGGCTAAGAAAAATGAAAGACAAGTATTAGGGATATAAACGGCCGATAAGTGGTGCAAAGGAATACAAGTAATGAAAGGACACGTAGACGCACAAGAGCAAAAGTCAATTAAGCCTCCTCGTAGATTCGTAGCGTTCGTATATCTAGGTGACAATAGATGGCGCAAGCACCTACTTGCCGGGTTTTTTGGCCAGGGAAAGTGAGATGAAGATCGGTCAGTATCTTATAGCACGACAGCTTTGCCTTTTCCCCTTCGGCTATCGGCCCCAGCCTCGAGCACTCTTCTAAGCCTTTCTTGTGCGCCATCGGGCTCGTCGCCGTTATCCATTGACAACAAAGAACTCCGCTTCCCTCCGCCGCCAAAAAGTCCACCCCAACTTCCGGAATGTCTCCATCCCCTGCTTTCGGCAGTTGGGGTGTTGGTTCTTGTCGTTGCCGCCCCTTCTGGGAAGAAAGCTAATGCTGAGGAGCTAGCGCGCCGTCCCCACAGCCCCGAATGTCTCCTGTTAGCTTGAGGTGAAACGGGCGCAATGCTGTTACCGGTGGGACTTGTGAGCGAGATGGAAGTTGCGGTTTTCGGGGGTATTGGGTAATATGAGCCCGCATACGCAGATGCTGGGTCGGGGGCGGGTGAAGATGGTGAAGGAAGAACAGTGCGAAGCTGTAGATGTGGTGAAGCTACACCTCGGGAGTGCGAAAGGTTATCCGAGCGGGCTAATGCTGGTGCAATAGTGTTGGACATAATCTCCGAAGTTGACATTGAGGACATCCGCCTACGCATCCATACCGAATTTTCGTGTTCTCTTGACGATGAAGCTTCGCCAACCTCAGAATGGGAATGTCTGGGCATGATGGTCGTCTCAGCTGATTTACCAGAACTAAAAAGAACATTGAGTTCATGAGCCTTTTCCGCTAGAAGTCCGTGCAACTTCGGGTAGTGTTTCTTGTGGGCCGAGGTTAGGGGCGACAAGCGCTCTTGTGCCGGAAGCATTTCGTCGATAGCTAGCAAAGTAGTCACGATAGATGTCAATGTAGTATGGGTAGCTTCTGCCGCCTCTGCTAATGCGTCCACAGCACCCCCTGAACGTCCAAAGAATCATTAGAACCTTGTGTGAGAATTCTGCTGAGATCAAATAATCACCTCCTTTCAAACCAGATGATTCCGAATCTAAACGCTCGGTACGAACTTTAGTGGTCTTTAGTGCCTGCGCAGTTAGCTTATCGGCCTCCTTCATTCGCGCGTCGATATGTGATTGGGCTTCGACAAGCCCGTCAACCTCGGTTTGTAAGGACGATTGATACTCAGAGCAAAGACGGGAAACGGCATTCAGCGCGTTCGTGACTATATGTTCAGGAGAAAGAGAGAAAATGTTAGGGATGATAGCTTGACTAAAAAAAAAAAGTGCAATCGAAAGTGTAATCGCCAACCTTCGGGCTCGATTGATTTAAGAATGCCGTCAAAGGAAAAGGAGTCTATGGATGGAAGCACGAGCTTCTCCAGATCATCCTCCTGCGCAAGGAATCAACATTCCACTCCTTCGATAATTCAGTCAAAGACAAAACAAAAATTGAACGGACCTCGTGGATCGGGGACGCGATGCTAGAAGAAGCTGGCCCAGGGTTATAGCTTTTGACAATGACGGGCTGGTCGACCACCGCACTTCTGGTATGACGATGTCCATACCTGTGTCTATTTCCTCCCACCCCACTTCCATTTCCATTCACTATGCGTGGAGCCCCGTTTAAACTAGGCTGCTGCTGCTGCTGTTGCTGCTGCTGATTGACGTTGTTCTGGTGGTTGTAGTGATCGCGGCCGGTTGGAGCAGCAGGATCATTATCGTTGCCCCAGAGCGAGAAGATATTTGAAAAAGTAGTGGATGCAGGGAGCGAATGCCGGCGGGAAATACGCAGGAGAGAGGACTGGGCTTCCGTTGTGATTGTAGGCGCGTCAAAGCTGTCGGGGGAGGAGTCAGGCATATCGAATCAGAACTAGTGGACGAGATAGGGCAGAAGGGGTAGAAGCAGAAGCAGGAGCAACAGCAGGAGAAGCCGCAGGAGCCTGATTAGAGATTGGGGAGGGGAGGGTGGGAATGAGGAAGCAGTGGACAGATGGATGTGAGGGGACAGATAGATAGATGGAGGGGAGGGATGGGCGGGGACAGCTTGATGAATGGGGGAGACGATTGATTAATTGATTGATTGATTCAGGTAGGGGGAGGGGGAGGGGGGGATAGTATGGCCAGCCAAGCGGAGAAGGAAGAGCTGCCTGCTTGTCAGTTCTAGCTTTTGTAGGGGCAGAGACGCGCAAGCAAGCAAGCAAACAAGCAAACAAACAACCAAGCAGGCTCGGTCTCTATCACTTACTCACGAGTTTCTTGGAGACTTTGAGACCGGAAAAGACAAGCGTACCAGCGTAGACACAAGCAATAGAAGTCAATCTCTCAAAAAATCCCACTCACAAAGCGAGGCGGGCAGATCCAAAACCCGAGGGGGTCAAGACAGTTGCATTCGGGGGCTCCGGATAACTGGTTGCTCTTCCAAATCGGCAGGAAGGTGAGGGGCCAACAGCACGATGCCCCACGGTAGAGGTGGGGGAGGGGAATAAGAAAAAGCGATGGTTGTGGAGAATGGAAGCAGAGGGAGGGGTTGAACGGTGCCGGTACCGCACTGTACGGGTGCTCAGTATGGTTACCGGTATTGTAACCGTGATGAGGGTGGTCTGCCCCGAGATGGAGGGCTGACACGCTGGCAATGCATATGATCACGCCCATCGCGTTATTATTATTACCCTATTCCATTTGCTAGGATCAAGGCTCCCCACTCCTCGTTTGCTGCCCCGAGCACAAAAGGTGTACCCTTCTTACCGTGTCCGGCCTCTCGTCAATTCACGAGGAAATATTAATAATAGAATAACGGTACCAGCATGATAAGCTCAAGCAGCTCCTGTTTCCCTGCTTCCAATCAAGTTACCGTCACAGGTATCAAGGGAGGGAAAAACGCTTATTTTCAAAGATGTTATGCGCCTTGCAGATTCTGGTCAAGCATCCTACCGCAACACATTCCTTGGTGTTGGGATACAGTACGCAACATTTTCACTCATTCTCACTCGACTCTGGGAAGAAAATCCACGGAAGCTTTACCTCCCTATTGCAAGGTCCCACCATTCCTGGGCTCTGAGCTTGATGCGGATACGATACTTGCGCCAGAAAACATCGATATTCAAAATCAAACCGCCTTACAGTCTTTAGATTGGTCTACCGGTAGGCACCTTTAGCTGCCTTGTGCGAGATTTTTCTTCATAAATGGATGGTACTTGATTGCGGTAATTGAGTACCAGTGGTACAAACTGGCGTCATCTTCACCGCCTCCCTTTTTTCTTAGGCTGATTGTTGACTAGTTGTGAATTCAATCACACAAGCCTACGTCTCATCACCGCATAGGAGTTAACATACTGATTGAATCGCAGATAATTAAACTCTATTGGTTGTACTGTATCACGCTAAAACAGGAGCGTAAAAAGCTAATAGCCTCAAGAGCAAACAAGAGAAAAAGAGGTTGCCACAATGGTATAGCCATCATCAGCACAAACGGCAACAAGGTTTCATAGCAGAAGAGCTCAAAGCAAAGATTAATTACTGGAGCTAATGCGCTCCCCCGGTTTTGGGTAAGGGTTTACGCATCCACATTTTCATGGGATTCCATTTCTCCTCCTGGGCCTGTCTTCCACTGCCAACATAAAAACTTCCAGTTGAGCTCGGTCCTCCAGAAAAGACCCATTTGCCTGCTTCCCTCTTCTGCATTGAGTGCCCCGGTCCTAGTCATTCTCGTTCCGAATACCACAGACCCAACACGGCTGTGAAGGAGCGCCATACTGCACATTATGCATGGTTCGTGGGAGAGGTACACCTGGAGATTATGACACAAATAGCCGTCGTCCCTCCTATCGTCAGCCTCTTTCCCGTTTTCTCCGTTGGGATTTCCGTTCCTATCCTCATTTTTAATGTCGGAATTTCCATCAACCTTCATAACCATCTTGCAGGAGGCTTCCTCATCTTCGAGATATATCCCATCCCAGACCTCAACCTTGTTGTTTGGCCTAACATTCTGAGTTCTGCCCAGCCTCCTCTGGGCCACCATATCGATAGCTCTCATTGCTGCATGATCGAGAGGGTTCCCCCATCCTTTCTCATTGCAGCGGAGTCTGGCATCACCAGCGACTGCTAAAACCTGTCTTGTCTGAGGGTCAACAATAACGGCGCCGAAACCTAGACCTTCCCCAGAGGATGCAGCCTTTGTTGCTATTTGTTTGGCAAGTAGTATGCATTTCTCCGGATCAACGAGCCCTCTAAGAGTTTGCGAGACAATGGATGGATGTGGCCCATAGGGGTTTCCGCGCTTATAAACAGCGGGCCAATACTTGGCTGACCATTCAGTTGCTTGAGCGGCTGATATCGGCTGAGAAGAGGGAACGGCCACAGTCATAATTCGGGGAATTGTGCCGGCAGTTGAGAATGCTGGAAGATCCTGGAGAAAGTTGCTCAGGTTCTCTTCAGAAATATCGGTAACCGGACAGACAAGGAGGTACAAAATGGTTTCTTCCGGTGATGTAGGGGGTACAGCGAGGAAATCTACTAATGAGTCCGGGAGATAGCACGGTTTGACCAAACGGCGAAGATGTTGAAGAGAGGTTGGAACTATAGCTCTGAGAGAGGATAGAACCGCATTGGCAGACCTTGAAGGGATTGGAACTGTGAAAACATCGACTAGAAAGGAATCAGCAGCCGCGAGCAGTATACAAACGCGATTTGTGTAGGGAGGCCAGGGTAGATACTTGTTTCAACCGCAGCTCTAATCTCTTGAAGAGTTCTTAGGGGGACAAGATTGTGCAGGGGACTGTCCTGGTCGAGGGGGGCATCTTCTTCCTCATCGAGAAACTGTAAACGTATTTGCATGTTGGCTTGTGCTGCAAAAGTATATCACAACAAAGCTTGTGTGTGGAGGGGGGATGGAAGCCATGGGAGGGTAGGGAGGGAGAGCGTGAGCAGCTTTAGGGGCGGGAGTTATAGGGATAGGTGGGGGAGGAAGGATGAGAAGGGCTTGAGGGTGAGGGTAAGAAGGGAGTAGTATGGGAAACATACCAGCTGGGGCAAGGGGAACGTGCAAACAAAGATGTTCTTCACTTAGTATCATACCTTTTCGGATTCCATCGTGGGAGAAGCAAGATTCGTCATACTGTGACGCTCAAAGTCCTGGCTACGGAAGAAATAATTGTTGGAAAGTCGAGGTGGTGGGAGCCGCTGTGAAAGTAGACGGTGTAGTCGTATATGTAAATTCATGAAAGTGTATCTGGACCCAAAGACATAGTTGGTATAAAGATAGTTTGTGAAGGTTCGGGGTTTTCTTTCTCTTTTTCAGGATTTGATATGGACCCTGTTGTTCAAGGCACGTGATACCCCACACTCCCGTAGTATCTTTCATACTGCTGCAGTAAACTTCGGCACTAGCCGCCTGCCCCTGTCACTATTATAATAATATTATTATTATCATAGTTATTATTATTATCAAAGTTGAGACGGTCCGGGTAATTAACGTCGACAAGCCTTGGCAGGGTTAGGGGAGTGAAGCGAGAGTCTTTGGACACCTTTCGTGAAGCTGTTTCTAGCTTTACACAGGGAGAACGGAAGAAGAGGTGCATCTAATTCTCTTCCAAACCAGCTACTGCAGTTTCCGGTGTAGCTTTACTGGATTTCAGAAGGTTCAATTGCCTACTATATTTTCTTTGATTTTTCTCTTGAATTGGGGTTCTCTTGTCAGGATATCATCAACACAACATGCGGTACCGACAGGTGTCGGCGCGGTCAGCGCCCGTCCTGTTTCTATCTTTCCTCTCACTGCTTCAGCCTGCTCAGATGGTCAAACACGAAAACTTCAAAACTTGTTCGCAATCCGGCTTTTGCAAGCGTAATCGTGCGTTGGCAGACCGAGCTCACGCCGCCGGTGCTTCATGGACGGCACCGTATGAACTCGACGAAGGGACTCTTCGGTTGAAAGACGGTGTCCTAACAGGCAAAATATGGAAAACAGAGGCTGGGGCAATTGAACTTCCTCTGCAGGTCTCGCTTTTTGAGAACGGTGTTGCAAGAGTGACTATCGACGAAGCCCGACGAAGAACGGAGGAGATCACCCTTAGGCATGATAGTAAAGCTAGGAAGGAGCGCTATAATGAGGCTGGGAAGTGGGCATTGGTTGGCGATCACAAGTACCAGAGGACTGCGGCAATGGAGACGAAAGAGGGGGTCACAACTATTGTCTACGGCCCAGATAGCTATGAAGCACGGATTACACATAAACCATTTAGTATTCAGTTTTTGAAGGGGGGAGAGGTTTATGTTGTCTTTAATGACAGGAAACTCATCAATGTTGAGCATTGGAGACCTAAGATTGAGAAGGCCGAAGGGGAAGAGCCGACCGAGGATGAGGAGACTTATTGGGAGGAGACATTTGGTGGGAACACTGATTCTAAGCCCAGAGGTAATACCTACGCTTTGTCATCTTTGATTGTTTTTTTTCCTAACAATTTCAAGGCCCTGAATCCGTTGCTTTGGACATTACTTTCCCTGGATATGATCACGTGTATGGTATTCCTGAACATGCTACTAGCCTTTCGCTCAAGGAAACCCGGGGAGGAGAAGGCAATTACAATGAACCGTATCGCCTATATAACGCCGATGTCTTTGAATACGAGACCGACTCCCCAATGACTCTTTATGGCTCTATCCCTTTCATGCAAGCGCAAAAGAAGGGTTCCACTGTTGGAGTTTTTTGGCTTTCTGCTGCCGAAACCTGGGTTGATGTCATTAAAACCAAACAAAACCCCCATGCTTTGACAACCGAGAAAGCATCTACACAAACTCACTGGATTTCTGAAAGCGGTCTCCTGGATGTCTTTGTGCTTCCCGGTCCAGATGCAGCCTCGGTTTATAGGCAGTACGGTGAACTCACTGGCTTCACCACTTTGCCCGCAATGTTCTCCATTGCTTATCACCAATGCCGCTGGAACTACGTCTCCCAAGATGATGTCAAGGATGTTGATAGGAAGTTCGATAAATTTGACATTCCTTATGATGTTATCTGGCTAGATATTGAGCATACAGATGGCAAGAAATATTTCACTTGGGATCCATTGACATTCAATAAGCCGGAGTCTATGCAGAAAACATTGGCCGGGAGAGATAGAAAAGTATTTTCACTTCCACTTTTAGCATACCTGGGGGCTTCTGTCTAACAGTGAATAGCTCGTTGTTATCGTTGACCCGCATATCAAGAATGACGAGAGTTATGTCGTCAACAAAGAAATGGTTGAAAAGGGGTTTGGCGTCAAGGATAAGGGTGGTGACAAGGTGTATGAAGGGTGGTGTTGGCCTGGATCGTCTCATTGGGTGGACTGCTTTAATCCTGCTGCCGTTAATTGGTGGAAGTCACTCTTCAAATTCGACAAATTTGTTGGATCTACCCCTAATCTCTGGCTCTGGAATGACATGAACGAGCCTTCTGTTTTCAACGGGCCAGAAACTACCATGCCAAAGGACAACATCCACCATGGTAATTGGGAACATAGGGATGTCCACAATATCAACGGAATGTCTTTCCATAATGCGACATATGAAGGTTTGAGGATTAGATTAGGCAATGGGAAAGAGAGAAGGCCCTTTGTCCTTACTAGAAGCTTCTTCGCCGGAAGCCAACGGAGTGCTGCTATGTGGACTGGTGATAATCAGGCCGATTGGCCTCATTTGCAACAGGCGTTCCCAATGCTGTTGGCCAACGGCATTGCCGGATTTCCTTTTGCTGGAGCCGATGTCGGAGGTTTCTTTGGCAACCCATCTAAGGAACTTTTGACCAGATGGTACCAAGCCGGTGCTTTCTACCCGTTCTTCCGTGGTCATGCCCACATTGACGCTAAGCGAAGAGAGCCGTACCTTGCAGGTGAACCGTACGTCTCAATCATTAGAGATGCTATCCGCCTTAGGTACTCTCTCCTCCCTGCCTGGTATACCGCTTTCCACCGAGCGAGCTGGGAAGGCATGCCGATCCTCCGACCCCACTTTGTCACGTTTCCTGAGGATGAAGCTGGATTTGCTATTGACGACCAATTCTTCTTGGGTGATACTGGGTTGTTGGCCAAGCCGGTAGTTAAAGAGTCCGCTACTGAGACTACTGTTTACTTCCCCGACGACCAGGTCTACTATGATTACTTTGACTTCACCACGTATCACCAAAAGGGGCGTTATGAGGTTCCTGCAGCTCTTGAGAAGATCCCACTTTTCATGAGGGGTGGCCACATCATTCCCAGAAAGGATAGGCCAAGGAGAAGTTCAGGCTTGATGAAATATGACCCATACACATTGGTCATCTCAGTCAGCAGCGAGGTAAGTTCCTAATTTCGGCGAATTTTTTAAGTGTCCCTTGCTAATAATTATAGGGTGCTGCTGGTGGTGATCTCTACGTTGACGATGGTGAGACATATGCTCATCAGTCTGGCGCATACATTCACAGAGCCTTCACGTTCAAAGACAATGCTCTCCACTCAACAAACCTTCATCCGGAGCCGGCAAAGGCAGCGGCCTACAACAAGAATATGAGATCCGTGAGGGTGGAGAGGATCGTGGTTGTCGGTGTCGGCAAGGAATGGGCTACGAAAAAGCAAGTGGAAGTCAAGCAGGGTAGCAAGACTTGGAAAGCAAAAGTCATTTATACCGAGGGCAAGGGCGGCAAGGCCAATACGGCCGTGGTTAGGGATCCAAAGGCTAGCATTACCAAAGACTGGAGTGTCAGCTTTACGTAAAGTATTATTTATTGTGGTAGCATTGGGGTGGCAACAGAGACTACTGTTTAACGTTTGTTGTTTGCTATGCGGGATACCATGGCATACAATGCATTCAGAATATGTTATGTTTTGTTTTGTTAAAGAATACAGTTCATCATAGGGAGACTGAACACGAAGAGTGAAAGACGAAGAGTAATTGTAGTTTCCAGTCCATGATACCCCCCCGGATTGCCCTTCCCGCTGAAATCTATCCCACCCGGCTCCATCCCATCCAAACGAATATACAATTCCATCACCTAGAGCGTATACACCCCAGCTTAAACAGCCGCCGCCACCGCCGGAATACCCCCAACCCTAGCGGCCTCCTCCCGTTCGCGAGCCCTCCTCCGCTTCTCCAGCAAGCTCTCACGCCTCCGGGCTAGAATCTCCGTCTGCCGCTTATCAACCTGAGTCAGCCAGTATCCGAACGATCCACTGACTGCGGCGAAGGCAGGGTATCCCCACGCCGTTTCGCGGGCAAGGAAGGGGCGCATTTCGATGCCGAGCTGCCACCAGCGGACCGCGGCGCCTGTTTATTTGGTGTTAATGGGATGGAAGAGGGTTGAAGGCGGGGGGGAAGGTACCGAAGAGGGCCCAGGTTAGGATTTGAGGCATTGATGTGGTGGATTTGGTTAATGAAGGGTTTCGGCTCCGGTTTCGGTTTGGTTTGGTTGGTTGGGTGGTGATTTGGTGAGGATGATTGTGGTTGTCAGTGGGGATTGGGGAGGTCTTGGCGAGGCGGGTGGGTTAGGGGTTTTTGGTGGGCTTGGGTGCACGAGTACTTGTAGGTCACGGTGATCTTGGAATCGAGCTGGGATTGGGTATTATTTTATTTTTTAATAATTTTTGTGTGATCTGGGTGATGCGCCCTGCGTTTGTTGCAGTTCGACAGTTTCTGCGGTAATTGCTGCTCCGGATTCTAGATTCGGGAGATGTCCATGTCTGGGAGCTTTGGTTTAGTGCAAAGGTGCAAGGAGTAATTTGCATTGTATTCAAATTATTTCTGCCGGCGTGATACATACCTGGCCGTTTAAAGGGCCTATAGTTTCTCGATTGGATTGAACCTAAATACAAATTCCCATTTTTATCCTTCTTGAGTTTTAGCTGCGAAACAATTCTTCTTCCCCATCAAACCTACAGAATGTCTTTTCGAGTGGTCTCGCATAGTCTAGACTTTAGCATTGGCATGAGACATCCGAATGTGCGGTACCGTCAGTAGAGCACGATACCTGGGTACGGTCTATTTAACCTGTGGTAGAATTCAATTTCTCTATCATTTTCATTTTTTGCTATTGTAGTTGAGCGTTCGCACGTAATACTTGTAATTTCTTAACCCGTTATGCCTGATCCTGCTTGAACTTTGTGATATTGACTTTTGGCTCATAGTAAAGGGCATAGCGCTACTACACCTGGTGGCTTGCTTGTTAGTGCATTGAACGGGCAGGTTGATAGTGGCTTGGAGGGTAGTTGTGCCACAGCCATTGGCCCATATTGAAAGCGTAGACCTTTACCTATGGATACCAGTCCTGTCCCTTTGTTTTGCCCTGGGCTCTTCACAGACACCCTCCGGATCTGCTGCGGCATGTGGGGTGGGGACACCGCTGCTGCTCCGGGATATCTGGAATAAGTACTCATTTCTGTTTGCCTGCCTTCGGGTAATATTGTATAGTTTAGCGACACGCTTAGGGATGAACTGGCTTTCGATCTGGGGGATAAGGAGGTCAGATATCCCGGTGATCCTGGAATCGGGAGGTGCTTTGGGGACTGATACAGGAGACATTCCAACAAAGCCCGGAAAGTACGCAACGTTTCTCTAGATGGCAGGAGCCACACTTACAAAGTGCTGCCCTATAAGAGTTTGGTGGCTGTTGTCTCCACGAATCTCAGGAAGAGGGATCTTCCCCATGTTCCTTCTGGAAGCCAAATGCGAAGTGGTTAGAAAGAGTTTCTGGATCGTGGGATATATACCTAATTTTGTATCGATCTTTGTTCAAGTTGGAGGAATATAGGTGCATAAGGTTTGACCTACAGGGCTCTGTTGGTGGTATTTTTTCACTAACCAGCTGGGGGATAGCGGTAGATTAATCATTCCTTTTGAATCAACCTTGTATGCTATAACACTGGGATATTAGACGCCGAGTCAGTGAATAGGAAGTGGAAGCTGTAAGGCTCGGACGGATCACATAATCCCCCTAAAATTAGATAAACTTTGGGCCTCTATCCTACCTAAGGTTTGCTAGATTGGGGTGGAACTTTGTGTCCGACTCGCTTTAGAGATGATCATCACCAGTTCAATTAAGTGAGAGGGATCTCCAAAAATCTTTAGAACCCACGCTTGCTCCGCAAGACAAACTTTCCCCGGTGGCAAGGTTTGAGTGGAAGACTCAAGGCAGTCTCCCTTGTAGAGTGTCTGCCTAGCTTTAGCTCGGGTGCACTCTTAGTTTGGTGGTTTAAAAGCCTTACCGGTATCATATGATATGTACATCACTATATGCCCTACCCGAAGACGGAATATTTGAACCTCCGAGCACATAAACATGGCACTTGACATACGGTACCGCACAAGATAGGCAGATACTGTCCATGCCACACTCTGGCAAGCATAACGAACCAAGTGCCACAGGGGTATAATAACAATGCGAGCTCAGCAGAGGCACAGAGTGCCGAATCTTGAAAACTCGCTCACTGCATGTACTTGAGCACATACAGTACCACCTCTAGGTCCAAAAACTGCACTGTAGTCAGCGTCGCCCATCCGCAGTAGATTGTTCGAGCCTAAATCTCCTGATCTTGGTCCTTCTTCTGACTTCTGACAGGTGTTACCTTGCGACGCTTTACTTAGTGCTGGGAGGATACCCTAGGTAATGGTAGTTTCTACTTGAACCCCGCCGGAAGCACTACGACGTTGCATGTTAGGCGTTTCGCTTCAGCCGCCGAGAGGATGCGAGGGGGAGGTTGTTGAAAATAATGAGTGCGGAGATAATGATGGGCTATGAGGGTTTTAATCGGCGGAGGGGAACGGCTCAAGTGAAGATACAGAGTTTGGATTAAGCGGTGAAGAAGTTCACGATTGATTGTGTTGAGAGTTGAGAAAGGGGGGTGTGAGGAAAGTTAAGAAAAGGAAGTGGGAGATGAGGCGAAGAAAAGACAGGAAGGAAGGAAAGCAAGTAGGAGAAAGTTTTCCATAGCTCGCTCATCCTTTCAACGGTGCATACGCGTACCACTGCAGCCTTAGAGTGCGGTTATTGTCAACAAAGGTACCTTGAGTGGCGCCGAGTGATAGGGCATGATTTCTCACCAGTTCCCCCATTCCCACCCCTCCCCCCTCACGGTAGCCTGTTTTGTGGGGGGAGGCGGCGTGATAGCTCTGTGGATGCCTGTACCACAGTATCTTAAGAATATATAATCACGAAAACAAAGTAACACATAATGCTGGGGGGGATGGTTTAACAGTACGATGTCATGCGCCTGGCAAACTCTGTTCTCCTAGGCTCCCAAGATCGACTTTCCCTGCAAAAAATAGCTAATGCGTCCAGAGGGAGTTAAAAATCATATGCAATTAGAAGGACTCGAGTGGAGGGGTGTATAACATGACACAAAAAGTCAAGAACTAGATCCTGTCCGCCTTCTCTGGGGACATGTGATGGCCCTGGAGAAGGATGTAGTCTAGAAACACGTCAACCTTTTTTCGGGCGGTTGTTGGAAACATTCTTCAAAATACACAACAAAGCCCGGGGAATCCTTACTCTAGAGTGGCCTGACTTGTATGTTAAATTTATCGCACAATAAGAATTGGTCATGGGGAAACGGGGTGAAGATCACCACAACCACAACTAGAACTCGAACTATCCGTACCTATCAGTGGACGAGTATCTTGGAATATTCACCTTCGGCCCCAGCGATACACAAAACTCTCGAGCCCCTTCTCTGAGTGTGACTAAATATACATTTTCCTTAAGGTAATGGTTCCTTATTGTTGTCGCGAGCTCTAAAAGGAGGAGCGGGGGGTTAACAGCAAGCTGTTCTTTGTATATCGTTTCTTCTCTCTCTTGAGGCTATGCTTCTCCCTCATACACACCGTTAGCCCCTCAGCCCCCTGCACAGCTTCCAGCATCTCCTCACTTGCAGGGGCGCAACTAACGTTCGACTACTATCGAAGATTTGCTGGAGGTTGGCTGTTAAAGTGGCACGGGCTAAGCTGCTGTAGCCATGAATTTCAGCCTGCCTTTTGGTGTACGGCCTGTGAGAATAAATTGACACAAGTCCTCCAATAGAGCGCCGGGCTGAACGAAGGGGTTCTCTATAGAACGCCTCCCATAGTATTATGGATCTAGTCCCTCTCTTCCTACACATCTCCTAATGAGGCATAAACCCTGTTCAATTATTAGGGACATTTCCGGTGAAATACTTATTTCATTCTTCATGTCCTTGATGGTGTCATTTTGGCTAAGTCATATCTCCCTTATTTGAGATGGATTCAACAGTCCCGGAGTGGGGCTGGGAAGTTGTGTGTGGAATATGACAAAGAGTGATACCTGGGTAATTACTGTAAAAGCTACACCTCCAAAGGCAAAGGAAAGGGGTCCTAAAGAGCTGGGGGATCCACCCTCCCTCAGCGTTTCTAACGATATGACACAAGGTCCTGCCAATAAGATAAGGTAATCTCAGTAACTCTTACTCCTATAGACTCTAGATGTGATACATGACCTCCTACCTCGTTCATAAGATCTAAAAGCATGTCTAAGGACAGCTTATCATCCTCTTATCATCCTCTTATCATCTCCTCCTAACCCAACCCACCGAAAATCACCGGGGGAATAGCAATGCCATCAACAGCGCAAGCGCGCGCAATACAAAAAACCCTATCCCATTACGGGAGGAGATACTGTACGAAAGTACTTTCCTTCCCATTCTGCTTTCCCTCCAAAAGTGTTGTTCCCTAGGAGGCACCAGCAGGTCCCCCACCCGTTCACCTGCATAGTCTTATTGGCAGAAAACCCAAAGTCTACTGGACAGCAGCAGGCAAAGGTTTCCCCCCGACCTGGAGATGGGGGAGGGTTGTAATAGAGTAGCTCGTGGTCGTAATCAGAGTGAAAAGCACACAGCTCTCGTACTCCCTTCCATCATAGTGTGGCGAGTTCAGAGTGTGAGTACGATTTGATACTCGGCCAGGAAAGGACCATTCCCCCTCCCCCCTCTCTCTGGGGGCGGAATGCATTGCGAGAGTACTGCACTATAGGTGAAATGTAACCTGTCTACTAACCTCTCTACACTCACCTCTAAAACCCATAATATTAGAAAAGTGAACCTAAGGAAAAGAGAAAAAGAAAAGGTTACATATTTGTGGGGGTTAGGTTACTTAAATAGCCAATCAGCTGCACTAACAACTCTACCAGTACTAGCACCATAGCCCCCAGACGTCCTAAGTAGCTATTATATATAAAAGCATAATTAGGCCCTATAAAAAGGGAAGACTCCCTTTCTCCTTTCCTCCCTTTCTCTCCATTACTCTCGGAAGCCCAATCTCACCCCTTTCCTCCCCGAATTTATATAATAGCAATTCAACACCTAATTTACGCACACATATAAGCCTACCCCTCCAATTTTTAGTTTTTCTTCCTTCTTCCTCATTTTTTCCTCCCCTTCTTGCACTACCTTCCGTTTCTTCCCCGCCAGTTTTAAGGCGGTAGGGTGCCGTACCTGCATTCACCCACTTTGGCAAGGGCATCGGCGGAATGTAGCAGCCTCGGTTGAGTCTTTGCTGGACAAAAGCTTAATCACACGGGGAAAATAAGGCTTTCCAAGCTGTGCTCCAAGGGATTCTTCCACGATGGACTTTGGGATGATGGGCTTGAAGGGCTGTCAGGCGTCCGGAATATGTAGTACGCTTTTTTTCTCCAACCTCTACATCGAGTATAGATGACCTGGTCGGCATCTGGTGTCGTCAAGATCTGTTCCACTGTATACAAAGTATTCAGGCCTGTGGGAGCCTCTGTCTTGGCATGTTCAATAACTGCTCAGTGCCCTTGCATGAGCAGAATGATCCGGAAAGAAAAAACCATCACCTCCCTAGTGCAACAGGCTCTTCTAGATTACCTCCATAACATCACCCCCAAATTCCCATTGCCCAAAAACCGCAATATTCATCGTGATCCTACTTCCCCTCCTATATCTAGGCCGAGGGGCTGGCACGTGTGTCGCGAGTGATCACATGTGATTGCTCAATGCGCCCACGTTTGGAGAAGCGTATTTTGGAGAGAGGAACGTGCTGGCTTACATATCTGACTGCTCGAGTAGAGGTAAGGGGAAAGAAGGGGGTGATTACTTCATTTTCACTTTCATGTTCCTTCATTCGGTAGTTTTATGGCTGGGTGTAATTGCATGAAAGTACATTCGGTATGCGATCAGGAGGACGATATGGATGTATGGGGGAGGTTAAAAGAGAGTGGGTGGTAGGGCAGAGCATGGTATTGCAGGATGGTTCAAAGAGAGATAAAGCATTGGGTGCTAACTTGTGGAATATATGTAGAAAGGAAATGACAGGAAGGATGTTGCGCGCTCAGTATGCATGGGGATATGTGTTGGTTTCTTGGTTTCCCCCCCCGTATATTCTGGGTGGAGTGGACGGATATGTCGTGGGTATGCTTGTAATATAAAAGAGGTGGATAATATAGGGTGGGTAGATGGGAGAATTGATGCCACAACTCATAACCGAAAAAATATAAAAATATAAAAATATAAAAATATAAAAATATAAAAATATAAAAAAAAATTACTTGTCTAAGCGGAAGACTTTCAAGTCTAAGGGCAAAAGACCGCGTTTTGACCTCCACATATTCGTAGAGTGAATAACGTCGGCGCAGCCCTCAAACATCCAGGCCCAACCGTAGGCCAAATTCTCGGTGATCTCCCAGTTGGACGGGTCCCAGGGCTCACCCCAGATGAGGATTCCATTGTCTCCTAGACCCTCCCAGGATCCCATAATGGACAGGCAGAGCTGGTCCGGGTCGTAAGAGTTGCCTGCGCGCAGGAGATTCTCCCTCATTCTTGGGGACGGAAAAACGTCGATCCAAGGGTGGTGGATGACCGAGACCTGTAGGAGAGTTGGGCGGAGAGCAGGTGGGAGATGCATCGTCTGGGGTGTTTGGAGGGGGGCCGCTTCTACGCTCCTAAGGCTCTCCAGGACACTGTCTTCCAGGGTGATGCTATTAAAGCGAGAGATCATGTCGTGTTGGGCTATCTCCTGGATCGTAAGGCCGAGGGTTTTGATGTTGGACTCGAAGGCGCGGTAGATGTTGTAGTAGATGAGATCGATAAGGTAGTGGTCTGCTGAGAGTCTGTGATCCGGCACTATTGTTGGCTCTTTGATGACGGGAACCATGCGGTCGGTGGCCTCCTCCATGCGCCAATCTATGAAGCCGGTGTTCGCACAAAGCAGGTAGAAGTTGGGAACAACGAATCCTGGAGTGCCAGCAGTGGCATGTACAGGTCTTTCGATGGCTTTACCCTTATCTTCCTCTAGCCTTGAGGCTTCTCTGGCAGGCTCAGGATCCCTTGGTGGTGGTGGATTTCCGACAATCAAATTAGCTCCTATGCTCCAGAAACCACTATTAGCCAAAGCCATCGGATGGGAGAGAGCAAGATCGACTTTCCGAAGAGAAAGGGGTTCTCCTCATGCAGAAAGTGACCAATATTCGACCGAATCCTCCCTAGATCACCCCTAGACCTGGATATCTATGTCCGTGATGAATGGATGAATGGATGGACAGGTGGACAGATGGGTGAGTGTTTTCGGCTTGTATCTTACCAAGAGCATCACCAATCTCAGCTGGGTGACTGCGGAAGGCGCCTCCCGAGGCTGAACCTTTACTCACTGGGCCTTTTTTGGCCGGGTGAAAGAATTTGATTTTCAGGTTATGTTCACGGGCTCTTCGCTGTCCTGTGTGAGTTCCGTTCGATTGTGGTTAGCACAAAGGGTTGCCCTTATTTTTTTATTCTTACAGAGAAACTGCCTGTTCTGGACTTACTGTATGCTCGCTGTGCCAGGCGATTCTGAATCCTCCTTCGCTCCTGTGGGTCGGTGATGTTTGTCCAATCATCCACCAACGCTGTCGGTTCCCTGGGATTGATGAGCTCCACACCTTCGTTTCCCGTATCTGACATGATTTTTGAAAGGAGCTAGGTATACTGTATGTGTGTACGTTTGGTGTGATTGCGGTAGTCTTGAAGAGGGGATTTGGGGGTGAGAACCTGCAAAACCAAGAAGGTGCCGGCAGAAAGTAGGGTTTTTGGATGGGACCCAGAAGGGGGCTCCCCTCCCCTCTTCCTCCTTCTGCGTCCTTCCTTCTCGTTTTATTTTTTTTTATTTTTTTCACCCCTTTGTCTCAGAGGCAAGCAATCTGATACTGACAGCTGTATTTTAACACCAGACTGGTACTATTATTCTTTTCGTTATTTCCACGACCCGGTAGAAACCCCGACAAGAGCTCAGAGCTAATATGTCGTTTCAGGTTTCTGGGTCATTGGTATATATATATATATATAGGTGCAGGAGACACGAAGGTTCCCATATGAAGTGCCATCTTATCCTAGAGAAGCCTAGTGAAATGGATAGCAGATCCCAGACTTCCCAACCATTTTTCTTTCCCCAGACCTGGAGGAAAGGGCTGCAGGAGGGAAATATCTGACAGACAAGGCTCGCTCGTGATATAGCTGCATGTCTTTCAGGTGATTCCACCGAAAATCCCCGCAGTGAGGACACGACACATTGTCTCGCCCTATCCAGTCCGAATGTGGTCCACCATTACGATGGGGTACGGTAGCAAGATTGTACTGAATTTCCCACAACCGGAATCAGATAAACCGATGATCTCGCTGAGCGGTATTCCACATCACGCAGGCCTAAGCAAGCCCCAAACTCTAACACCTCACATGCGAGATCTGCGCAATGCCAGAGGGAAGTTCCCAAGTGAATCATTGGTTAGGATGCGTCTGTTTGGTCGGTCCCCACCGCAGAAGCCACGCTTAGGCTCGAACCTCCAGATATAGACCTGTTATATCGCTGCACAAAGCATGGCCCAAGACAACTCAAACCCTTTCTATAGTTGCGATATCCTAAACTGTTAATTAATGCATGGTTTTAGTATTTCACTCTCACTCTTTCTCTCCTATTCTAGCGTAAGCTAGTTACCGGTAGCTTGCACGGGTAGGCTAGTTGACTGCGATTGCCTCCCTTCCCGTTGCCCGCTAAGACGACCTGATTTTAGGTCGGCCATAGAAATTAATGCTCATTTCCCGGAGCAATTGTTACCGGTATTATGGTGGCCGGATCGGTCAGATAATATTATGTCTGCTTATGCCCTCCCCTCCAAATTTTGTGCTATCATATGGTTAATGTTCGGGACCCATTGCACACTCTGCAACCCAGAAATCCAGGACTAAGGACAAGCCTCCTTGAATAGGAAACCTACGAGCAGAAGGTTCCCGAATACCGTACACCAATTGCGAACCTCCGACACGTGCGCAAGACACCGTGCAATTGTAAACTGCGTGTGAGTAGCGGTCGGGCAGAGAGAGAGGTAGGGTTTTTGGACTCTCATGTGAATATAAGGGTGCGTCTAGCTGCTGTCAGTTCCGAAGGCGCTGAAATCGCAAAACATGAGTCGCATCCTGCAGCTGTAGTTATTCCAAGTTACAGTACGGTGCTCGAGTAGCATACTCTGTGCGAATGGGAGCCACCATAGCAAGCCTGGTTGGCACACAGATAGAGCCAAGAAATCTATTATACATCGTCTGCGATCACGGCACATGTCAGGAAAGCCAATTTAAAGAAATATTAGCACCCGGGCTTGGATATCTATTTTCCCATATACCCTTGGTACCGATTGCTGAAAGTGGCAATGGCGTTGTTGGAATGCCCCTACAACTGTTCAGAAGGCTTTTCTTTATGTGGTTCTGTAAAAAAATTCTTCCTACTCCCTGAGCATAGTAGGGGTATTCAAGGTGGAAAAAGCTTAGCTTACTTTGCTGCTTCATTTAAGCTTGGCATGTCCCCAAACAGCTAACTTACCGGCACCATCACTTTACCTCACCATAATATTATGATACTTTTTTCGCATGTTGGTATGGAGGTCTAGAGGTCTGTGACAGCTGTAAAACTCGGTTTAACCAGGCTCTACAACTTAGACATGCATAAACTATAAAGAAAGGTTTTAAAAATTGAGAGAAGGGTCTAGAATATTATAGCATACTTGAGGAACAATTATCCCCAGCTCCAGTAAAAATCTCTTATCATGGACATTTTATTAATGAACCAAATTTATGAGATATTTGTAAGATCTGTTTTTCACCTCAAAAATTTATCTCGAGTTACCTGAGTGCATTCAAATATATTACACAAAACGTGCAGACACTATTGGTTAACACCATAAAGTAACCTAATGCAACTTCCCGCATTTACTTGCTACTGAGAAATAATCTTTTTAACTTTGAATACTCCTAGTACAGCACTGTACTGCACCTTCATCATGGACTCATTGTAGCCAAGCGATTTCCGTGTCTTTTGTTTACCTGATACAACACTTTAGATCAAAATAGGGTTTCCACTCAAAACTCTACAACCGGGGTCATTATAGGGGATTCACACCGCAGCCAAACGCACCCTATAGTATTTCATCTAGCTGCCAAAGGCCAATGTAGAAATCTCAAGACCAAGAATCTGATACAAGAAAACTAGCTCGCTAAAGCACGCTCGATCTTCGGAGATATCACTCGAAGCTCTTTTTCTATTATATCAATAGCCAAAATAGTCCTCGAACCCAGCCAATTGGGTGCTCTCTCTAGGAGAGTGTACAAGTGCCCGAGGAGAGGTTTTTGTACTCTACATGACAGGGATTATTTTGCGGGTTAACCTAAAATAAACAGTTCACTAACTTTCCTATGGGTATGATACTTTGCTTGCGCTGTAACTGGCTATAATGCAGGGACCTTCGCACCCGTTCTTTTGTTCCTGTTCAGCACGTGGGGCAGGATATCACGGGTCAATACCAGAGCTCTGATATAGCAGTGGGAAAGAAACAGTCAGACACTTGGCAACGCATAATGCAAAGGTGTATCTTGCAGCAGGACCAGAGCGAAAGGTTTCTGAGGCCATTAAAGAAACCCTCCCAAAGTACCATATGCAAATATAACCCCATGAAACTTGATAAGGCGAGCTAGGCTAGTATAGCTTCTGCAGTAAGCGATTTCCTAACGTATGTCCCTCCAAGTCCCTAAATGGTGGGTCTTTCGACTGGCGAAGCTCTAACGACCAGAAAAGAGCCCCACCTCCACAGCCTAAGCCGGCATCATGGCTACCCCACACACCGAGCCGGTAGACGGTTACGAATCGCAACCCGAAGCATTACACCACTCCTCCCTCCCTCCCCCGACAGCAGAAACAAACCACATGCCAACTCCTCCATTGCCCCTTAGAAGAACCACCTAGGCCACTGGCTCCTGACCCACTGCCTCATCCCAGCCCCCAATCTGCAGCCGGAACTTCAACCCGGGAGACGTAAGAATCAGAAGCGTAATCTCAAATAGGCACAACCTCTTCGTTCCGATGGGCGGAAATTGCTTCAGCGATAAGTTGAACAGACACCTCGGATCTCCCGTGAGGCGACTAGAAGGAAGATTTGGACTCCAGGTGCGCGCTCTAGGTCTGTTGACACATGAGTATCCCCCTCTAACAATTGGTATACGTCCCTTGAGATTAGGGGAATTAAACCAACACAGCAGCAGCAGAGCTAAGCCCGGAGGGCCATCTATACAGGTATCTATACGGGTATCGTTCTCCCGATATTTCTATAACAATCTTGTGATAGAAGGGTAACTTACCTTCGGGAAAAAGAACATGAAGCGGGAAAGCCAGAGTGGGAAATGGAGGGGGATCTAGAGGGAAGCTCACAAGAATGCCCCCAAATGAGCCTCTTATTCTGCGGCTCTTCCGTCCATACCCACAGCTTCCTCGCTAGATTCGCGTCCAGAGCGTTCTTACTCGGCTTCGCCTCCTTAGTCACTGGAGCAGGATGCTCTCCGACTCACCATTCTTAACCTTTTTACTGACAATCGTACATGGACATGTGTAAGCACCTTTGGCTGGCGAGGATTAATCCCCCAAACATTTTGGCACCTGTTGAAAATTGACCCCTAAAGACCCCTTCCCAGCGCCACTTGTGAATTAAGCTTTCTAAAAGTGTATACCCCCAATTAGCAAAACTCCCTCTCCGATCTCCTGTTACCCTCACAGAATATCACTCTTGTGCCCCGCTGCACAACGTCGAAATAGACTTCCCCGTTATCGCACCAATTTAGGTTATTTCCCCACCGAGACCCTTGGTACTGGTAGGCTTTCATCCACCCGGTTATTGAATCGGTGAATATTAGTTATCAAAATTAATTATAACGCCAGGACCCTATGCCCTCCCTCCTTACCGAGAAAAGGCTACCCTATTTTATCATCTCACTTTTTGTTCTCTAGTCACATGTTCTCCTTTACCACAACCCCCATTATTCAAAAAAGTAGCCAGTGCTGTGGTCCCAAGTGTTGCAAAACCCATTCGACATTCAAGGAAATTTACAATGTTGTAATAACCCCTTGACTGCTTGGGACATTGTAAAATTTTGTGCTGCCCCTGTCGGTGTCTGAGACAGAGATGACCAAAGTGCTACCTGAGAATTCTTCAGTGCGTAGGTACGATCACATACCTGCATCCGATATTAATGTACCTGTGGTTGAAAGTTCGCAAAAAAGCCGCTTGTTGACCTGTGTCTCAGACAACTGCGAGGGGCGACACAGGGTTCTGCAATGTCTCGGCAGTCAAGGAGATAGGTACCGAAGCGATTGATCAGAGCCCGATTATGTTTATGATACCAGAATGTATGGCTTACATTCCGGTGTTTGCATTCCGGCGGGGACAGTCGGTCTCTGAGCGAGCACCGGCCCGCAACTTGTCGACCCCCAACCCACTACCTCCGCTACCGTAGGCAAGGGCTGACGTAATCAGCCAAATTGATTGCTCGGCTAGCGACACCAACCTATCAAAACTCATCCGGTGACTCTTCCGTCTGACAAAATCTCCCGCCAGGAACAGAAATACGGTCCGGTACTCTGCCCATCCCGGTACTCCCACCACCACCACCGAACAGAGATAATTCCGTACAGTTCCGTAATCTGTGTGGGGTCCAAAGGGTTTGTTAAACCAGGTCTGGCAGTCAGTCGCAAAAAAAAAAAAAAAAGTGAATGAGGCTCGGAAGACCACCGTTTGTCCTCCGCTGTCGCTGCTCTTCATTATCATCATCATCATCATCATCGCTGTTATCTCCTAGCCCTTTCCGGAAAGTTTGGACTATGGCTGCCGCAGCCAAGTCCGGAATTGTGTTTGACCTGCAGACCGTTAGGCCGGGAGATGGTACTGGTAGTGATAATAGTAGCAGGGCACGGATTGGGCGGCTCGCCGCCGTTGGCAGCGGGGTTAGCTTTAATACTCCGGGTTTTGTCGCACAAACTTCTAGAGGTGCTGTTCCGCATCTCTCAGGGGATAACTTGAGGGATCATACGGACGTCAGGGTTGTTTACGTCGCTTTGGAGGATTGTGAGTCTTTTTTGCCTATCCCACTCCTTTGGATTTCGTAGTGGGTTAATACGATAGATCAATCCCGTAGTCATCGAAAAGTGCCATCCCAATGTACCGGTGTATAACCACCCCTCGACCCTGAGAGATTTCATCTCGCACCCCTCAAATTCGCTTTTGATGCTTGCGCCTCGAAGGTCGCCGCCTGTTACCACTGCCACTCCAAATACGGATGCATCCATCGCGATTCTCACATCTGTGGGCTTTCGTTCCTTAGAAGTGGATGACTACTTCAATGCTGTCTCAAACCTGCGACCAGATATCGCCATTTCTCCCCCAGACCTACCGCATCAGACACCCGGAAAGAATCGCGGGCCGAAGATGGTTTTTCGGACAGAGTTATGGCTAGGAGAGCTTATCAACCGGAATGCTTCCAGCACACCTATATTCGCACCGGTATTGCCGCTAGATATTGAGCAGCAGAGCTACTACTTGGACTATCTGAAAGAGCATATTTCCTCACTATCGGGACTCGCGCTGTATGATGCCCGTTTAGCAGTGAATTTGCCTAAGGATTTGGAGGTATTACCAAGACTAAGCCTTGATGAGGCATCAACCCCGCATAAGGTTCTACAGCAGGTTAGTTGGGGGGTGGATATGTTCGACTTGGTGTTCCTGACACAAATGACGGATGCTGGCATTTCCCTAAAGTTTCAATTCCCCGGGGAAGCTGCTGGGAAAAGGGAAGCCCTGGGCGTTGACCTCTGGAACAAGGAATATGCAGCAAGCCTAGACCCCCTAGCAGTGGGGTGCAAGTGCTATGCGTGTAGGAAACACCACAGGGCTTATGTGCAGCATCTGCTCACGGCAAAGGAAATGACGGCTTGGGTACTCCTGCAAATGTTTGTTCAGGCTTCTCCTCTCTAAATGTGCGTGATTGATTCTAACTAACAGGGTCTCAGCCACAACGTTAAGGTCGTAAGTAACTTCTTCGCCGCCATTCGCGAGAGCATCACCCGGGGCACCTTCGAAGAAGACTGCAAGACTTTCGCACAAGCCTACGAGGAGGAGTTCCCGGAGAAGACTGGGCACGGGCCAAGGTATCATTTCCTTTCCCCTAGTCCACGAAACGCTTTGCTAATGCAGAAAAGATTGCGCGGCTACCAATTCAAATCCGAAGGCGGAGCAAAAAAGAAGAATCCAAAGGCTTTCAACAAACTCGGGGGCGACAGGAAGGAGGCATTGGAGGAATCCGAAACCCCGCCAGATATCGACGCTGAGAGGTTAGAGCAGGTGGGTTTGCGGATATATCAAGAGGATAGAAGGGTTGTTTTCTAGAAGTAGAGAACTGACAAGTATGATACTTTGTGGGTAATTATTTGATATCTATGATACAGCCAGTGTCAAGGGAGATGTTCAAACATCTAGGGGTTCCACTCAACCACTTCTGCCATACAATGACCCCCCACAGAACTCATCCAATGTTTACCTTCCGTCCACCCATTCATGCCATACCTTCTCACACAAAAAATAAGTCGCCGAGTGACAGCCGGTGACTGCCGCCCCGGGCCCAACACCGAGCGTCCGCTTCCCCCCCACAAACCGACCCGCAAACCCGCCCCTCCCTCACCCATCCAACACCCCGCGGTCCCGACCCGGGCCATTACACCACACCGATATCATCCAAGCCCCATCCACTATATTTTCGACTACCGGTACCTTTCTTCCGACCATTGAACCCCTGCAGAAACTTGCCAGACGCCAAGATAAGACACCCGCGCCCTCACTGCCTTGTGCCGCACAATAGGTGGTAAGGCTCGCCAAGAAGCGAGGATCACCTTATTCCAGAAGCTTCCGGCCCGTCCAGGATGTGAGTGACGGGACATGAGTGGAAACCACGAGGGGGCCGTCATTTGGAATCTACGAGTATGGGAGGGCGGTAGGTTATGTTATGTATGTCATGGCATGAGTAAGCTACAGTAAACGCGATGTGAACGACGTTGGGGAATAAAATAATATCATAATTATTATAAAGATGTGCGAATTCAAGAGTATGGCACTGTACAGTGCCGTATTTTTTTCGAAAATAACGAACGGGGCCGGGCTCGGTGTGCATGAGAACTATGAGATTTGAGTTGTCGGTTTCAACGACGACTTGATTCAACCAGGTTAGACGACGCTACGAGTAGAGTACTCGAGTAGTCTACAAGTTACAGGCATATAAGTTAGAGCCCAAACACATAGATAAAGAATTTGTATGCCAAATTGTCTGTGCGTATTATATCTGACCGCCCATGCAAAATTCGGAATGGGCTCAAGTGTTCGGGTTCTATATGCCTGTAACTTGTAGACTGATTGGGTTCTCCAGGAGTCAAGCACCACTCATATCTCATAGTTCTCATGCACGCCGAGCCCGGCCCCGTTCGTCATTCTCAAGAAATGGAATACGGTGCCCTAAGTCAGACATTTCAGCCTCATAACTAGGACCAGAGCCAGAACCAACTCGATAAAGCCCAAATCTCAACGACAAGTTCCGTACTGTACCGTCCCGTACCTACCCCGAATATCACTCGCAAATAAGCCAAGGAAGAAACAAAAATGACCTCCGGCCATGACTCCCAAACCACGACTACGACTAACTTGCCACCCTACTGGGGCCTGGGCGAGGTCATAGAGACCTTCACCCCAGCCTTCGACGTCTTCGATGTCGCGCACGAATACATTCTAGCAGCCGAGCTCCCGGGCCTGCGCGATAAGGAGCAGACGGTGATCGAGTTCGCGGATGTACGGACGGTATCGATTCGCGGCAGGATCGAGCTTGGCAGGGACGTCCTGGGGGGTGCTGGGCAAAGATATAAGGTTTTGGTGAGAGAGAGGAGGAGAGGGAGGTTTGAGATTGGCTTTACTTTTCCAGGGCCTGTTGATGTAGAGGCGGTCAGGGCTACGCTTGAATATGGGCTTTTGAGGATTGTCGCGCCGAAGGCTGCGGAGGCGTGGCCTAGGAGGATTCAGATTCAGTGATGTTGGGGGGGAAGGCCCCGGACAGGCGGTAGAGGAATTCCTATAATACGGGGGGTTTTCGTGGGCCTTGTTTTTTCTTCTTCCCTTTTGCCCCTTTACTTGTACTATGATGTCGCTTGTTGAGGCAATTGTGGGTCGGGTTCGGGGTTGATTGGATCGTTTGTGCCTCTGCATAGCCTTTTTCCTCGCTCAAGGGAAGGGTTCCTCTAAAAAATTATGGGGAACCATTGCGGATGATGGGCGGATTTGAGACTATCTAAAGCCATGTCAAGGATGATCCAATTGACTTTTTATATGGGGCTCACGCCTGCTTACGCACTATAACGAATAGCGCCTGAGCTCTATGGTGCTGGTACTTGAGTGAATTGGTACACAAATGAAAGAGATCAATCCCCAAACACCAGAACCTGTATCCCAAGTCTATGATACAGTATATCTAAACACCGCAGCCAACAACTCACTTCTTCCTCATAGCAAACCCAAAATACTCAAACATGCCCCCCTCCTCCTGTATGCTCTCAACCTCGAAATCCGGCCACACATCCTCCCGCGTAATAATGGGCTTGACAAAGTGTGGCTGTCGATAGGTAATGTACAGAAACAACCCCCCGCTCTTCAACACCCTAGCAACCTACTCCAGCCCCAATCAGCCGGTCACATCCCTAGACACATACGGGGACCAACCTCGTCAATATAAGCCTTCGTATTCCTCCTAACCTCCTCTGGAGGATCCCATAAGGACCCTGAAATCATTGCGTCAAGCGTGCCCTGTCTCCTCTCGCCCTCATTAGCCATCATCCCCTTAAGGCAGTATGCAGGAAAACAAAAATAAACCTTATCAATCGCAACCCCAAACTCCCCATCGCCCACCCCCCGCATCTCCCTAACATCCATGACCTCCCACCGTAGCCCCTCGAAGTCCTTGTACTTAGCCTTCATATCATGGATAACAACCTCCGAAAAGTCAACACTGGTCTGGTCCTTGTAATTGCGCTTGTGCAGATCCTCTGGCAAAAGCGAGTTACCGCAACCGAGGTGCAGGATCGATGGGTTGGAGGTCGGGGGTGGGAGGTGCTTTGTTAGGAAGGGGTGGATGGATGTGGGGTTTTTGAACCAGTCGAAGGGGGTAGGATCCGTTGAGTAGCGGGTGTTCCAGTATTCTGGGGTGGCGAGAGCTTCTAGGGGTGGTGAGGTTTGGCGGGCCATTTTTGGCTGGCTGGTGGTTGCGGGAGTTGGGATTGGGGGGTTGGGATGGGGGGGAGGGAATGAATGGTGTACTCGTGCTTCTCAGCATTTGCCTTCCCTGTTTGTCGTAGTGAATTTGGGCTAGTTCTTTTGCGCTACCGGTAAAGAAGGATAGCGTGGCTGTAGCGCAAAACTAGCCCACATCAGTATCCGGAAGATCAAGGTTGGGGAGACGTGTTGGAAGAAAGCTCAACCTCATCAGTCCACGATGCCTTTCTAAGTCGACTGAAGCAGCTATCGTTGTCCATCAGCTGTAAGTCTGCCAGTTCAGAGTCCATGTCGTGAGAGGCGGTTAGTGACCTGGTACATCTTCACGGAATTCGCAATAAGAGAGAGTTAGAAACCCACTAGTCATGCACTATTTACATACTATCCCTGCAGAGGGGGGAAGCAAATCTTGGCTGAGAAGCACAAGTGGAAGTGAAAGTGTGTTTGGTGGGGTGGTGGGGCTCTGTGAGGCTCTGTTGTCATGGATGGAACACCTAACCCTACCCCACATTGATATCGGCTACAATCTGGGACTCCAGGGGAAATTTGATATCAGCCTTCTCTGCTGCCACAATACCATACAGCAAAGCACCCCCAATTGGACAGCAAGAATGTCAATCATCCGCACTTCCCTAGGGCAATTCATGTCCACGACACGGACCTCCCTACTACAATCACTAAAAGCTCCAAAACCCCTACACATTGTTATCGGCAATGAATCCGTCGGTTCAACCCCCCCCCCCTCTTCCCACCCCTTCCCCAATTCATTCATATTAACACCTCTTAGACATCGACTCCTTTGCCTCCGCCCTCCTCTACGCCTACTACACCCCAACCCCAACAGCGCCATTTCTCTCGATGCCCCGGGCGGACCTCGACCTCAGACCAGAGATCTACCATCTCCTAACCCTTCTCCACATCTCCCCAGACGATCTCCTCTTCACGAACGACCCACCCCTCTCCGCTCTGCCCAAAAGCACCCGGATAACCCTAGTAGACCACAACAAGCTCGAACCAGCGCTTCGTGAATTCTTCCAAGATTCCAACGTCCGCGGAATAATCGACCACCACGAGGACGAGGGTAGGAGCCCCAATGCGAAGCCCAGGATCATAGAAACCTGCGGAAGCTGTGCCTCGCTGGTCACGAATTATTTTAAAGAGGTCTTCCCCGCCACTGGGGTTGTGAGGGGGGAACTAGCAAGGTTGGGATTAGCAGCTACGTTAATCGACACCACGAACTTAACGAACAAAGTTACGGAGCACGACCTCTCCACCGTGGAGTTTCTTGAAGGCGTGATAAATGGCATGCCCGTCGAGCCCGGTGGCGAGAAGTGGGACCGGCAGAAATTCTTTGACGGCATCTGGGATGCCAAGAATGATATCGACCAGATGTCGTTACGAGATCTCCTCAGGAAGGATTGGAAAGAGTGGACCGAGGACAATGGAAAAAGGCTTGGCATCGCGGTTATACTTAGAGACCTGAGCTGGCTACAAAACCGCCAAGGCCAGGACTCCTTCCTCCAGGGTGTCAAGTCTTGGGCGCAAGAGCGGGAGTTAGACCTTGTTTCCGTCATGACGACGATTGGTCAGGGGGACGAATTCAAGAGGGAGCTTGTGGTCTGGGCTCTTAACGACTCTGTTAAGGAATCCATCGCCATATTCGAGGAGAAGGCTTATAGGGCAGACTTGAAGTTGCAGACTTGGAGGGATGGAGGGTTAGATACGAAAGATGGGGACAGGAAAGCGTGGAGGCAGTTTAACCTTGTGGCGAGTAGGAAGCGGGTTTCACCGCTTCTGAGGGAGAGTTTAAGGGAACTGGTAGAGATGAAAGGAGGGAGAGAGTCGAAGGTTTAGACTATTGGAAGGTTAGGGTATTACTTCCTTTGATTAGATACCGAATTGGTTAGTTGGGCTTTGTGGTTGGGGATATTTTCTCTTATAGGATCCTTTGCTTTCGCATGACCAAGGAGTTCCTTCCGAAACTGCCATACCTTGAACTCTACTGTATGGGAAACCTACCTCAAGTGGTTGATCTCATCACAGAAGGTCACTCGGATATCGTCGTATTAAAGTTTACTATCTTAGCATTAAAAGTAATTTTTACTCATCCCATGAATCTCCTTGAGCACATAAAACCACACCCAGAGAAAACCCAAGAATATTCATGACCAATCTATTACCCCATATCATACAAATCATCCGCTCTAACCTTCCTTAACCGCACACAACTATACACACTGAAATTAAAAGCTATCCCACCATAAACCCCCCCTCCTCCCCGAAAAAAAGCAAGCAAAAAAATACCAAACCAAGAAAACGGAAAACTGAGATGAGAATACCACCATTTCCACCTTCCTCCGCCCTCCCCAAACAACCACAACAACCTAATCCATATGCCTCAAATAGTAATCAATGGCAGCGCTAAACGCCGCAAAGCCCGCACACCCAGCAGCCGCCGCCTGGGGCCCCGCCTTCGCCGCCAGAACCCCCCCCGTAACGCACCCGGCTGAGATCCCATTATACATATCATTCTTGGCCCGAAAGCCCTCGATGCAGCACTCGGTGCCGGCGAAGATGCTGCCGACGAGTGCAAAGTTCTTGCCAGTGGAGTAGGAGCGTTGGCCCATGTCTTTGAAGCCGCGCTTTAGCTGTTCTTTTAGTGGGAGGTTTTGGAGGGCGGCGGCACCGGGGAGGCCGGTCATGGGGGTGTCGTAGGACATCTGTGGTTTCATACGTGTCAGATGGTGGGGTGGTGCGTGTGGTGGGTGGGGGGGGGGGGGTTGGGAAGAGAGGGAGGATTACGCTGGCCATGAAGAGGCCGAATACGGCGCCTAGGCCGAACCCCATCCCTCCTGAGATCACGGTTTTGACGGGGCAGGATTCCATGCCGGCTTGGATCTGTTTGCCGTTGGGGTTAGTGGTAGGGCCATCGGATGGGTTGGAGCGAGGATACTGACGGTTTTGACCATTTGCATTTGCTGCTGCTCTGGTGTGAGGGGTTCATTGCTGCTGCTGCTGGCACCCCCGAGGCCTTTGCCACCGAGTGGAAATCCTCCGAAACTCATGGGAAGAATTGTAGATGTATGTGTTGTGAAGGCCCAGAAATGGAGGGAGCCACAAACTTTTTTTATGTGTAAAAGTTTTGCCAAGTTTTTGTTATCCCATCACGTGAGCTGCCTATAGTCAAGTCATAATTAAGAGTGAAAACGCGCGAAAAAATTATTATTGGTCTGCAACACACTACACTGCCCACTGCATAAGTTATGGTCCATGGACATCAAGATTCTTCTTTGGTAGAAAAGCTTCACTTTTATTTTTTTTATTTCAGGGACTTCGTTCTCCTAATTCTCTATCTAGCGTGCCCAATATCTTAAACACTTGAAGAAGCAAAAACTATCTAGAGCCAGGATCCAAACATCCGATCAACGGCGAGAGACGATATCTATTTTTCGTAGATCCAAGAGTGCTGAGACTGCTTGTAGGTGACGAGGTCTTCCTTGCAGAACCACAAGTTGATCTCCTTCTGGGCATTCTCAACGGAGTCGGATCCGTGGCAGACGTTACGTCCGACGTCCTAGATAAAGAGATTTAGCACCCAACTGGATGAAAGGAGATAGGTGTGGAAACTTCTTACAATGGCATAGTCACCGCGGATGGTGCCAGGGGCAGATGCCAAGGGATTGGTGGCGCCGAGGAGAACTAAGGGAAAGCGCTTATTAACAGTTGCTCTATAGAAGCACCACATGTGCGTTACCTACCACGCCCAGTCTTAACAGCGTCTCTTCCTTCCCAAACCATGGCACAGATGGGTCCAGAGAGCATATCTTTAATACCCAATGTTAAACCAAAAGATTAAGACTACTTCACAATACGGATAAACGTACAATTGATCAAACTAAGGACAGTTAGTATGTTTCAATTAAGGTTTGTTTGCTCTTTTTGTTTGGACAGCTCACCCAGGGAAAAAAGGCTTGTCAGAAAGATCGGCGTCTGGGTAGATGTCAGTCTAGGTTTATCACAACCCGGCGAGAACAAACGCACAATGCTTCTCGAGGTGCTCTCGGCCGGGGGTGACGAGCTTGATGGCGGCAAGTTTGTATCCCCTCAGCTCAAAACGAGTGATGATAGGACCAATAAGTCCACGCTGGACGCCTATAAAAATGGAGATTGTCAACCAGCGGGTTCAGGCACATCAAATGGATGATAATATACCGTCAGGCTTGATGCTTTATTCAGATACAAAAGTCAGTAAAATTCCCCCAAACACCATAGCCCGGTCAACTCACGCGATGAAACTAGATCCAGGATAAGAAGGTTAGCTAAAGATACTCAGGAAGAGACGGGATTTTAGATCGAAAGACTCACGTTTGCTCAGAAGTCATTGTTATGAATTAATTGTAAAAAATTGGATTTGTGAAAGTGTGGGGATGAGGTTCGCAAAGGGTAAAAGAGGGGAATGGAAATTAATCAATGGTCTAAATAGCGGTCCTTGGGAACAGTGGCGGGCCCTGCGTGTCAACCCCTCTTTCCCCTTTTAGCAAATTTGGTGCATTCCACCTCCAGGCTAATTTCCTAGAATGACCAACCTCTAGATTGTAAAAAAACCGCAACGAGCTATTTTCTTGATCCGTCCCAGTAAGGTACGAAAACAAGCTTATTTCACCTGACCGCACTTCTGGTATTTTTCTTCGGTTTCACGGGGATGGCCAATACGGTAGGTTTGTTGAAGTTGTTAGTGTGCCAAGAGCAACCAGGGCCGGAACATCCACAGTTTATGAGATTTCGGCCACCAGGGGCCGTTTACTGAGAATCCACCCAAGTTTAAAAAGTACTGGAGTAAAGTAACCATACCAGCGCGCGTAGATGTCAATAATAATATTATGACAAAATCCTTGTTGGTTTTTGAGGGTTTAGCCAAAGTTTGGACCTGAGCTGGACAACATCATAAAGGCAATGCCCTGCCCAGCCAATACTCAAGAAAGGTATGCTCACAAACCGTCACTCGATCTTTATGCACAGTGAGAACGCCTGTCTTGCGGTTCTGCAATTAGCCTATCGCTAATCGGGTGCGGTAGTGTGCAAAAAGATGATAAACTAATCGCCAAAGATCTCTACAGTTGCAGAACACCACAACTTAGGCACCCAAATAAACAATAATTGAACTACACTATCAGTATTATATGAAGCTAGTCAGATACCTTGTATAAACCTGGCCACTTAAAGCTCTCTACGATCCAAAATTATTCCAACGGAAAACTATAAGAACGCCCTCTCCAATGGCAACAAGAATAACTTGTCCTAGAGCACTATCCCCGGAGCTTCTACTTGTATATGAGCACTTTGGCTCAGCCGTAGCAAGCATCCCATCACTTAGGCTGCTCTACCAGTACTTTTGTGACTCAGTTTTAAGAGAAGAGGTAGTCTCTAGGGAGCTGACCACAGTACTCACCATATCCGATACCTCGTAGTCTACCCCAGGCCTTGGCCAACACGCAACCAAGAGCTACATGATCACACCCCGCCAGAAGGAATTACACCTGACTTCCTCTGTCTCCCAATCCATGCGAACTCTGTGAACTCGGGGTTTTCGTAGAGTATTTAGCTTGTGTTTTCTAATTCTCATGAGAATTTCCCCATGCCTTGCTTGAAAGGACTATAGTTATCCTCGAGCCCTACCGGTACGAGAACTCTTAGGTAGCGGCCTTGAGGTTATTTGAGGCACAAAAGGCAATCGAGTGACCCTTTCCATTGAGGGAACAACCTTTCTAGTTTCCAGAGTGCACTGCAGCGGAGCAGAGCACACTGGATCCTTGTCCTTATCGGAGGAAGCATTTTTTGAGAGTTTCCCCTTTATTCTTAACACTACCGGTATTCCTCACGCTCTTCCTACCGTGCTTGTTTATCATGTGATATATTCTTCATGTAACTGTGCATCGTTATCCCTAGGACGTTGGAGCGGCCCCTCCTAGTAAGGTTTGTCCTGCCGTATTTTTATTTCCGCCGAAGGCTGAAAGAGAACCTTTTCGCGGAGTTTTCCCCTCTCAACCCAAAGGGGGGAATTCTAGACGTCCTAAGGTCATTCCCAACTATCCCAGATATTAGGGTATCTCTAAAACCCCCACTGGTTCCGTACTAATTCTTATTGCTTGACCCTAGTATCAAAGGGCAATGCAGGTACAGGTCCTGTCGCATCATACGGTACAGTGCTCCTAGATTCCGACGGAAAAACGGCCGTTGCCCCGCACCATAGGGAGCCTCAAATCGGCAGTTAGTAATTGAGCCACCACCTTATTTCCAGCCCATATTGAGTCTGGGGCTCTGCCAGGGGATCCGCTTGCAAGTATAGAACCCCAAAAGAAGATCTCAATAAACAAGCCCTATCTCCCTCGGAAGTTCCAGTCCATAGGAACAGCTTTTAGGGTAGATCGGCTGGGAATCCGTAAGAATTCGTCATGTAGGTACTTGTACCTGTATACCGGTAGTACTTGCATAAATCACCCCTTGAGGATCGAAGGGCCCCCAATCCCCTGAGGTTAACCCCAACCAATTTCCTCCCATTTACGATATATTCCCTCTGCCCTTGCCTCAACCGACTAATATTGAGGTTAAGCATCGCCGTGCGTTCTTTTTTTTTTGCTTTTTTGCTTTTTTTTTAAGTTACGCAAGCATTGCTAGGAATATGAGGTTGAGCACTGGTGTGTTCTTGCCCTTCCCGGACAAAAAGTACCTGGACACAAAGAGCGGGGGTAAACGCCACCTAGGGGAAAAGCGAAATACCCCCGAGATATCCCTGGAATATCCCTGTTTTCCCCTCTAAATGTCCGGGCACTTCTTGCCTGGGACGAGTATGGAGCTTGAGGTTGAAAAGGTAATAGCATTGGTATGAGTAGAGTTTAGGTTGCGTCTTCCCTAGTCTGTAATACAATTTCTAACAAATTACAGGCTTCTCTTATACCTCAGCTCTTTTGTGCGAACAAATTTTCTTGCGTTCCTAAATTTACATTACTTGCGATCCGCGAAACGAAAAGGTCGTTGCTGTGCCGCTTATGTCCTCAAAAGCAAGTGTGATTGAGGTGATATTTAAGAAGGCACACTGTGCTTAACTTCAATAGGCTGCTGGCTGCAATTGCAAGGGACACGCATTTCTAATCAATCCATTTACCTGGCTGCGATGCTGGTTCATAACTGCTCACTTATGATTTCTGATTCCGGGAAGTCATGGTTCCGTCAGCACAACCCTCTGATAGCACTTGTATTCATGCGGGAGGTGCCTGTCCCGAGATCAGATTTTAGCATTATGCACCAAACGCTAGTATAAAGTGGGCTCGTACTCGAGTACAAAAGCTCTAGGGTTTTCGGGGAGGTTCGTGTTGGGAAATTACCGTGCGGTGGTGGTAGGGACATCCATGCAACCCTTCTAACCTTTATTCGTATAAAATCGAGGTAATTGCTAGTTGTACTTGTATCTTACTAAACCCACCACAGCCTGTGATCCGGACGGGCAGATTGCCGGACTCTAGCAACGCTTCACTACAGTAAGCTGCTTGGCGCAGGCATAGATCGGTCTATAAGTTACACACACGGCCGACTGCTTCTACACCCCGCGGCAAAAATAAAATAAAAAGGAAAACGGAAGACATGATAAGGGGTTCTAGAATTCCAATTGGAGTATTTGGTGGCTCGAGCTGATCGATTTCTGTGCTTCCAACCCCTGTTTTCCGACCTTTTTTCCCCACCTGTATCGTACGCTACGATAAAGTTGGGTGGTAAGCAGAACTTTGTAGAACACTACTCAGTTCAGGAAGTCCAAACACATTGCCTACGGCCCGATTCCCCCCAAGCGAAGCCCCGGGGAACTGCCATGGAAGCAGTTCGTTTTCTATGCCCGCAAGGATTTCACCCACAGAATTCCAAGAGGGGCATGTAGTACAACAACTGTCTTGAACGGGCACTATCACTAGGCCTACCATACATAGCACAAACTAGGCCTTTTCTTCTGGAAGATGAGCCGGGGTTGGGGGCGGTCAGATGGATTTATCTCGGAAAACAATCGACTCTGTGTACCTGCGCTCCACTCACCGTGGGGAGCTGTCAAAACAGGGTTCAGGCTCTTGCATGGAGCAGGAACGTGACTAGCCGCGCCACCCAGGAAATATACCCAGGGTAAGTATATGCACACTTCAAATAGTCTAGTAGCCTATACAGCAAGCTTATAGTTGGTTTGGCCAGGATGAAAGCACCGCGCGGATTAAGTCTTCGTGTGAGCTATAGAGGAATAAGGAGGAGGTGTGGAAATCGGGAAGTTGGTCTAAACATATATAAAGGCTGGGGACGCTGCCAGTATTTTGAAAGGCCACTGGAAAGTTGTCCGAACATCCAGATCTACGCTCTTTTATCTAAGCTCTGCTTTCCATCAACACCTTAATTGAGTGTTTGCTACATCGAGAATGGTGCAGTACGCAGTATTGGTGCTCCAATTGGCATTTGCCATGGGAGCTAAAGCAGGAAACAACACTGTGAGATACCTACATCTAAGTAGCCGGTTTCAACTAACTTTACAATATAGGTCCCTACTCCAACGATGTCGTTCAATGCTTCTGCTGGAACAACTGAGCTCCCCAATACAGATTATTCCAATGAGAGACTCGGATTCCTCTGGAACCAGGTCGGGCCTGTCGCAACCCACTCCAAGGTTACCGCAACTGTCGAACCCACGCCAGAAGCAACTCTAGTAGGCCCTGGGGATTTGCATCCCCTTGTGGCAAGCACCTTCTCCTCCGAGCTAACTGGGGCAAAGCTTCCACCAAACTTTGCCTGGGGTCTCAGTGCTTCCGCATATCAGCTTGAGGGAGCTGCAAAGGACGAAGGACGTGGGCCCTCAATTTGGGATCTCCTGTCGCATCGTGTGCCAAACCAGGTCGCAGACAATTCTACGGGAGACGTCCTTGGTATGCACTATTACCTATATAAGCAAGATTTCGCTCGACTGAAGGCCATGGGTACCCCTTATTACTCCCCTAGTATCTCGTGGCCGAGAATCTTCCCCTTTGGACACGGCCCGGTAAATCAAGCCGGCGTAAAGCACTACGATGATGTCATTGCCGAGATGGTGAAGAATGGTATCAAGCCTGCTATCAGCTTATTCCATTGGGATACCCCATTAGCATTGTTCAACGAGTATGGTGTAAGCACCCTAAGAGTTAAAACTACCGAGTGACCAGGTGTGATATTGATTCTTGGCTCTCGCAGGGATGGACAAGCCGCAAGATCGTGGACGATTACGTCAACTATGCCAAGTTTGTCATTTCAAGATATGACAAATACGTTCCAATTTGGTTTACTATCAGTATGTTTACTCTATCAAATTCTCCAGAAAAAAGCATCACTAATAACGATTTTATATAGACGAACCACAATACGTTAGCTTCTGATTTCCGCCAAGAATCTAAGAGTGGCTTTGCTAATATTGGATCTACAGTGCAATTGGCAATATGCCTACTACCCTGCCGGCAGCTATTACCCATCTTATGGTGTCGGGCCAGGGCTGAAGGCCCGTTTCTTGTGTGGCCATTACACTTTGTGGGTACCTCAATCATACACACCCCATTAAGCGATAGTTAACAATTTGCAGGCTTGCACATGCAAAGGTTGCCAAGTGGTATCACGAGGAGTTCAAAGGGAAGGGGAGAATTACCTTCAAGAACAGCGGGAATTACTTTCAAGCCAACAGCACCAGCGAAGCTGATAAGGCAGCGGTCCAGAGATCGTAAGTACTCGGGAACGAGCCCCAGTTACCCTCTAACCCCCAACTAAAGACCAAGTCCAGATATGACTTCGTTCTCGGATGGTTCGGCGGCCCATGGACCAACGGCGACTACCCTCAATCACTCAAGGATACTTTAAGAGATTTGCTCCCTGAATTCACTCAGGAAGAGAAGAACCTTATCAAGGGCTCTTGTGATTTCTTCGCCATCGACGGCTATACTTCGTTCAATGCCGCCGCGCTACAAGGGGGAGCTTTCAAGGACTGCTCTAGCAACTCTTCTTACCCTGGATACCCTGAATGCACTGCAACATTTTCCAGTGACTCTAACGGGTTCGGGATAGGGCCAGGTGCTGATCTAGGCGCAGGTTGGTTGAAGAGCACGCCTGGTGGAATCAGGAAGTTCCTGAAGGCCATCACTCAAGACCTCTTCCCAAGCGTCAAGGATATCATGGTCAGCGAATTCGGTTTCTCGGAGCCTTTCGAAAGCTCCTACACAACTCTTCAGGATACCCTGTGGGACCTGAGGAGGGCAGATTACTTGCAAGGATTCCTGGACAATATCCTGATGGCCATCCACCATGACAAGGTCAACGTCACCGGAGCGTTTATCTGGTCCATCTGTAGGTTCTGCATTGTATGTAAACTTTCAAAAGGCGTTAGCTAACGATTATCAGACGACAACTTTGAATGGGGATCCGGCATAAAAACCAGATTTGGCGTCCAATACCTCAACTACACCTCTCTCGAGCGCACTCCCAAAGCTAGTGCCTTCCAGATGCTCAATTGGTTCAAGTGAGGATTCCCATCCCTCCTAAAGTTGAAAAAAAAGCTCGCGCTAACGGTTCCCACTGCAGGTCTCATGGCGGAGAATTCATTGGCAGCGGAGCTGGAAACAGCAGCACCACGCACAAATACTAAAATACTGCACCTGCAGCCAATTAATTAAGGAGTACAAAGGGGAGGAATGTAATTTTTTGAGAAATAGAACTAGCCCCACCGTAGTAATTTTATTAGTATATATTAGTATCTTTTTTTATTACACAGATTCTCGGAGAACCTTCAGTAGCATTCTAATTGTATGATAGAAGAGTTTTGTTGAGCCCGAGTGACTGGTTATGTAGATATCTCCACAAGCATAATATTATTATGTACAATACCAGAGCGTCAGACCTACAGTACCAACGAAAGTCCGTAATATCGTTACTACTTTGTATCCGAGATGGTCTCACCAGAGGTGTGGCCCTGCCGCCATCTGTCCCTTCTATCGTTGCCATCCCCAAGCAAGGCAGTAACACGGGGGGGTCCTCAGTCCAAATGACATCGGCAAAAAAGTTAGTAAGTAGGGTAGCCCCATGGCCGTTGCCCCCAGCGACAGACACTAATAAATTCGGATTGTATTATACTCGTAAAGCATAAATAAAAATAAATGAAATAAAAACCCCCGAATTAAAGGAACATGATGGTGCGTTTCACATGAGCTTCCTTGCTGATATTTGGCGTACGCATGCGGCGTGCTGTATGATACTGTAGGCCGTAGAAGGGGTATGCACGCAGCACGCTCATCAATCCTAGGACCTTCATTTTTTTATAGAAAATACTATTATGGTTTTGCTGGTGTTGGTTATAGGAATGACATTACCGCACTGGTATTCTGGGAGCCTTTGAGCAGTCTAAGACAGTAAAATTCGCAGTCAGACATACTTGTACCGTACTCATCCCGTTTTAGAAGAATCCTAGTATTGTGATTCGTTGGAAATTAGTGGCTGCTCTTGTGCTGAGTCACCCCGGGTTAAAAGCCAGATATTCATAACCGGAAATAGCTAAGGTCTTGACGGATCTGGAGCGGGTGTGCCTGGCCGCGAATTTTACTTGTTTCTGGCTGCCAGAGGGGATGGTAGACTACTATCGATTTGGAAAAGGTATGATACTGGGATTTCTCAAAGATTTTTTTTTTAATCCCCGAGGCAATTTAAAATTTAAGCACTACGGTAACTCTTGCACTTTTGGAGAGAAAAGTAGTCCCAGTTCTACTCGTAGTCTTCAGGAACCATAACCAATCAGTCCCTAACATTCTCCTGCTTGCGCCAAATTTTTGGCCTATTATACCTATGCTCCAATATCTCCAAGAAAGCTTGAGATATTCCCATTTTCTTTGTATTAATGCGCAGAGGATCATCCATTCTACCGCCTAATAGGGCTGTAATTCTCATGGGAGTAGGGTTGAAAATCCTCTCATAGTTGAAGATAATAGTATCTTCAAGTACTCAGCTACAGACGTAAAGGGAGGGCTGGGATTGGCTGGTATGGAATAGGTTTGTTCCTGTGTGATGAGTTTGAAATGAATCGGAAATGTAAAGGGGAGGAGACACCCATTCCCTGCTCATACAGCTGTGCCAAGAAGGGGATGACAAGAACACCCCTATCGAAACCTAACGGTTGAGAATGGATCTCTCCTAATCTTTTTTTCCTTTTCTGATGGACTTTGGAAAGCTGCCGGTTTTTCCTCGGTCGCTGTTTATTGTACCAGTGGTACTTTCTTTCTTTCTTTCTTTCGTTCCTTACTTCGCACCATCTCAGGTTCCCGCCTGTTTGCCAGGAGTGTATCGAGTGGCTTTACGAGATTGTTTGGTTTTTGGTAATTCTGAGTGTACCTTTTGAAGGGTTGAAGTACGATTGCTCCACCAATTCTCCTTTTGCTATGGGAGATATCGCCTCGATGCATAGTCTAGAATCTGCGGAGTGCTCTTTGGGAGCAGCAGAGACCACAGCAGATCAGACACCATTATCATTATACTCATCCTCATCTCCACGGGACTCAGAGAAACCTTCGTCTCCCCTCCAACGATCAAACTCTCCGAGTGCCTCCCCTAGGACTCTTCAGCACACCCGTTCATCATCCATCGCAACGTCAGTTCCCACACGCAAATCCCTCTCATTATCATTCCCAATCCTCCCAGCCAACTCGGGCATCTCCCCGCGAAATGCATCACCCGTGACAAGCTCGCCACCAGGCTACACCTTTCAAACTTCAACACCTGGGATCGAAGATATAACGCCCGATGATCCCATGGCGTTCCTGACCGCCCTTGCAGCGCAGGAACGCCGGGTATTAGAACTAAAAGAAGAACTTGGAAAAGCTGAAACTGAGCTGGGGAAGATGAAAAGGCAATGGGCGGTCCACGAGGCCACGCGGAAATTCCACGACGTAGCTACTCCGATTGGAAGACTTCGACCGCTGGACACCAGTACGACGTGCGATGATCGGGAGAGGATAATCTCCCCGACGAGGGAACAGTATAACGCCCGGAAGGCCACGTTGAACAGTCTGAATGGTACAGGGAATAGGAAGGTGTTGCCGTCGCAGAGACATCAGAGGACTTTGTCACTGCTATCAACAGATAGGAGCGTTTACAAGCAGCCGTTTGCTCAACCGAGTGATCTTGGTGACGATAGCCCCGTGTCGGACAAACCGCCCAGTGTAAGGCGTAGTCAGACATTTGCTCAGACGTCCGCGCCACTTCCCAGCTCTGCCTCTGCTACTCCTAGACCGCTATCAATGAATGACTTTCCACGGTCTGCAGGGCAGAAGAGTCAAGAAGCACTACTTAGGACAGGCAAGCAGATGGCAGAAGACTTTAAGGAGGGGCTATGGACCTTCATCGAGGACCTCCGCCAGGCTACTGTCGGTGACGAAGGCATTCACTCCTCAGTAAACCAATCCGGAATACGCGCATCAACCAACACGCCCCAGGACTCCAACAATCTCACCAGCACCGCTTCGAAGCCTCTGAACAAGAAATCCTCAAGAGCAAGCCTCCGCAGCATAACCCCCCAAAAGATGTCCCGCGAGAACTCCAAAACCCCTTCCACCACTAAAGAAATGGAAACCGAAAAGTTAATAGACTTCTCTTCACCCACCGACGAAGACCCCAAATCCCCCCGCTGGAGCACAAGCTCCACCGTCCTCTCTGAAGCCACCAGCGCTACAACTCCCTCCCGCTCCAGCACGCCGCGGACTTCAACTAGGTATCCTCCCCCCGTCCTGTGTATACGGAGCGAAGCTAACTAACGAATTTAGCTCAACAACGTCAAACAACCCCCCCCTCTGGTCTTCAGTAATAAACACCACCCAATCCAGCCTTAAAAAGACCGCCACGGCATTAATCACCAGCGTCGAGAAGAGTCTTGCCCCCCTACCGAACGAGACGGCGACGACGGGGTATTATGCCCCGGGGAATGACACGGGGCGCTTGAGGAGCCGGTCGGGGTCACCGGGAGTTAAGAGTAAGGAGGCTTGAGTGCTGTGTTCATAGCTGTAGGAATTGAATGGGAGGATAGGTGGGTTTCTTTCGCAGGATGAAAGTTGGAGCGGGCGGAATAGTGTATGCGAGCGCTTGGGTACTCGCGGATATGGATATGGACGCGGCAGAACTTGGGTGGAATAGGCTGGGCTGGGTGGGAAATTTCCTTTTTCATCAGATGGAAGCGGGCGGACGGATATTTCTCAACGTACCATCCAAGGCAGCATTGGCAGGTACGATATTATTAGGGGGGAAGAAGCAGCCGGTGGATGGATGGATGGGTAACGATAGTTTTTTCTCACGACCATCCCTTCTTATATGTCGACGACGGATGTTACTTGTACGATTTGATTTCGCTAAATTAGTGCTAGTGCTAGTTTGAAGGAGAGAAGGAGGGTGGTTCGTTTGTAATATTTTGCTAGATCGCGATTTTCCTATATTCATATTATATTTTACGAAAAAAATATACTTTACGAGAAAAGGGAATGAGGTAAGCTTTGTTTTATAATATTATACCATTGGCGGAATTGATATTAGTCGGCTGTATGAAATTTTATAAACAATTTGTGAGATAAAGTGGATATGGGGGCCATCGATCAGCCTTTATTATCAAGAGAGCGAAAAGAGTACTAAACTACAGTATTTTACATACAGGTCCTATCTAATACCTTTCCTTTCTTCCTTCCTTGGCCTACACTCCCTCCTCCACCTCTTCTCCAGCTGCAGTGGCATGACTAGCCAAAGTACGTACAGTACACACTCACTTCACCGGCCGCCCCACCAAGTCATAAAAACACGGGTAAGAAATGGTAGGGATGCAAGGAAAGCCAATTGTATGAAATCCCCCGCTATGATATAGTTCAAGCCTGCAGGAATTGTCAGGCTCAAGCCTTTGCGAAGACCCGTACTCCCCCTCTCCTGTCGGAAAAACGGCAATCAGATCGAATAGTGACATTTCGCGGACGTTAGGTCGTTAAGATGGGATAAAAAAAATACAAGAAACATAAGATATAGAAAGAGCAAGGGGGGGAGGGGAATGTATAAAAGCAAAAAAATTTAAGGCTAATAATAGAGGACAAATAGAAATGAATTAAGCTCGAGGGGTTGAAAAGATGCTTTTGCTGGGCGAAAAGCGGAGACCTTCATCTGTTCAAGTGTATTAGAATCAAGTTGTTAACGGCGAGGATGAATATAGAACATACTCTTGCGCTGGATATTCTTCTCATATAGCCACTTATTCCCGGGAACAACCGACGCTCCGGCAAGCTTAACACCAGGACTCCCACCATTGAACAATCCCACATTCGGTGATCCGGCCCCACTACTCTGTCTCCTCTCCAACCCCCCACCCATACGCAGCGGGCTCGGAGACATAGCGGGAGGAGTCTGTGGAGCAGACTTCCTCTGCAGGGTAGGTGATCCAGATGTTGACGCACCAAATGAAGGAGAGCCAGTTCGGGAGGAAGGGGTGGACTTGGTGTACCTTGGTGGGGTAACAATGTTCCCCATCGACGCGGACGCAGATAAGGGAGTGTTGGGATTGAGTCCCAGCAGCTTACGTTGCTCTGGCGTGAGTGAGAGGTCGGTGAACTCGTCGGCTGGGGAGAGGAGCTGAGTGATGGACTCGACAATATTAAAGGCCAGAACAAGGTGGGTCGCCCAGAGGAAGTAAGAGAAGTATTGGTGGAAGGTGGGGGACGAGGGAGTGAGACTAAGCAGGATTTCACTGACAACAAGGAAGGCTGAGTTAGCAAACGCGCAGTATGACAGACACGGTGGGGTATAGGATAGGAGGTTACCTCTTCCGGAGGAGAGTGAACATCGCAAAACTAGCGATCAGTGCCAATGCATTCATGGTAAGCCGTTTGAACGACATGTCAGGACGCTTATTAGCATTGCGTTTTGCTATATCGTCCAATGCTGGATGGCGCCATGAACCAGTGGTCGCTGGTGATGCGGGAGCGCTCTTCATTGGCGGACTTGGTGCAGAGCTCATGATGTTCGTTAGAGGGTGTGGAAAACGGCGACGAAAGTGGAATGGAGTAGATGATGGAAGCTGGAAGGAGCTGGGGGAAACGATGGGATGGGGATGAGGGGTGGTTGGAATGGAGAGAGGCTGAGAGAAATAGGCTGGGAAGGGAGAGAAGGGGGAGGAGGGGAAGACGTGAAGTTTGGTTTTGGGGGTTCAGGAACCAAATCAAAAGGAAAGGGAAAGGGTAGTGTTTTTCGGTTGCTAACGCAACGGGCAGAACCCGTTTCTGGAAATACGATCCAAGGGCAGGGTAACTTTAGCTAGTTTGTCTTATCACAAAGATAATCTGATAACGCGCGCCACAATTAAGGCCCAATTTTACTCATTAAAGCCACAGGTGTAACGATGGTTGTGTGTGGCTTTTGTGCACCGAGTTATCTGCCCTGAAACCTGGCCTACTCTCCGCCGTTGCGCCATGCCGGTACTATGTCCTCAGCGTCCACTGGGGACAACCCCAATTGCCCCAATAATCCCCTATAACCGTGCAAATCATCCAAGCTATCATACATATCCGTGAATGTTGACAGCCTTTTCTCCTATTCATCTCGTCAGATCGCCGCCCTCCACCCGAGTATCGCACAGCAGCCATGTTTGACGATTTAGAGTTAAATGTCGTTACCTACACTCTCATTGCCCTGGTACTGGGCTTGATGATCCTGCCCGTCATCTTCCAGAAGGACCCAGATATACACCCTATGATCCTGAATCGCCAATCCAACATGTCCCCGTTCGTCGCCCTCACCTCTCCCAACCCCAAAGTGCGAAAGGCATCACAGCTAACCCGGGGTCAGTGTCCGTAATCCGAAGGAAAGCCCCGTTCACAGATCCATTTGGTCTCCGCCAGGTTATCCCCTTGTTTCCGGGCTTGGATTGCCTACAGATCAGAAATACCGAACCCGTGATGGTGATATTAGAGATATTTGGAACCAGGCTGTCAAGGAAGGCAAAGGCAAAGTTCTAAGTGTCAAAGGATCTGAGATTAAGGAGCTTGATATCGGTTGGTTCCCGGTCTAGCGAGACTTGCTTGTAACTAGGACGGGGCTGACATGAGGTTCGCCGGGGCACAGACCAGCTAACACAGAATATTCACTCTTTGGGATCTTACATCAAGAGCATTCCCGGCGCCAGGAGAATTGCTATTTACCTTGCGAATGATATTGAGAACCTTGTGGCTTCCTTTGGTAATAGCTCTCCCATCGTGGGCTTACAATGAAGTTCTGACAGCGGTCTAGCCTGCGCGTTTTATGATTTAACCCTCGTTGTACTTCCTTTTGACCCCAAGAGCTCTCCGGATGTCACGTTACTTCTCAAAAGCTCAAAGGCCGACGTACTCATTGCGCCTGCTGGTAGTCTTGCTCTCAACGATGTCGATGGTGCCAGCAGTATCAAGGAAATTATCTACGTAGTTGAGCCAGGATCACAGCATATTGATTGGACTAGCCCAAATGGAAATATCAAGGCTTCTGTCTATCATGATGTAATCAAGACACCTAGTGCTGGCGCTGGAAACGTGGATTTGGACGGCCCGGCGGTTATTGTGTTTGGTCCGAAATACATTGGTGAAGAGAGAAGCATTGAAATCGCTGAGTTCAATCACAAAGTTTGCTTCACACTTCGGGTGCGCCATCGCGTTCGAGTGCTAATATTGGGATTTTAGCAAATCATCGCTGGTGTTGCATCTGCAATCGCCTCTATCAAACCTGGCCCAGAAACACTCAAGTCGGACGATATTTTTGTCCCAGTTGACACCTTATCGGATATTTACACCCGTATCTTTACCTATGCAGCACTTGCGAGCGGTACAACAGTTGCGTTGAATCCTGTGGCGGGTATCCATGCAGACCTTGAGCTTTGCGTCAAACATGTTCGTCCTACAGTCATTGCCGCTTCCACCTCTACCCTCGCATATACCGCTGCTATTACGGCGGGTTCCCGGATGGAGATCTGGCACAATATCCTACACTACTTCCAATGCCGTACTCTCGAATCCGGTCGTATTCCAAAGGGGAATGCTCTCATTCGCTTCAATGACTATACCCGTCCGAATGTTGGCGAGCCATCTCGTCTCCGTTTGGTCTTTAGCGCAGAGGCGGCTGGCGATCTCGATTCCCACCCACTTAATTCCGAGGACCTTAACGATTTACGAGCGTACTTTGGGGCTAGAGTTGTTTATGGATTGAAGCATCATATGGTCGCAGGGCCAATCAATCAGCAACATGTCTACGATTATAGAGTGCAGCCACAGACCCCGAAGCCAAGCAAGAAGAAGGGCATTCTAAGAAAATGCGCACATTTCGGTGGCGTCACGCCAGGATGCGAGGTTTTTACCAGGGATTATGAGAGCTTTAGGGCCAGCGATGCAGGTGGTAGTAGAGGAGAGATCGTTGTGAGAGGACCCACTGTTATTGGGGGAGAGGCTCCGTTGGGTGTCGTCGGGAAGTGGTGCCCGGATGGTGTCCTTAGCTATGTCTGAGCTGTGTTTGTACCGGAGAACATTATCATCAACGGATTTTTTTACTAAATTTTGTTACCGACGAACTTGAATCAAAGGTTGTCATTTACAGTAACCAGTTCTTTAAGTTTGAGCCAATGGTATACGGCCTCCTATGAAAACAACGGTAGACTTGATGTTAAAACGGTGCCTTGCTAAAGGGAAACCACCATATGATGGCAAAATTCCAAAGAAGCCTCTAGCTCTAGTATCGCAGAGTGTACAATCCACTAAACTCCAGTGACTTTTTTCTCAATACAGGAGTGCTGTGCCATATCTCTCACTGTTATCCAAAACATCGTAGCATGTGACGCAGGGTTTCCTAATCTGTACAATATATCCGCTACCAAGCGCCTCTTTAATTGTTACACTGGATCTAACGCAAACACAATATTCTGTGATCACCGTCCTAACCAAATATGTTTTGCTTCGCACTGATGACTTGTAGAAGAGACGAGTGACGAATTGTGAGGGGAAGGGGGATTACGTTTCAACAGTAGTGTGGATGGATCAAGGCTTCGGGATGATTATGATTGCATTTTAGCTATTGTTTTTTTGTTGTCTCGGGTCATGGTATCATATCGCATCCTGTTGGGGTTTTCCTCTAGAATTGAACGAGCAGAGAGGGCTCAGGGTTGAGGGTTGGTCTGTGTACTGTACTGCAGAGTATGATACAGATACAGTATTCTAATACATGGTATGCTACTGCAGCTTAACTTGATACAATGTTGGAAGGCTGAGATGAATTTGGGCAGAATTGCTCTCGTCACAAGTTTTGGTCACCGGAATGGCATTGGCGGACTTACTGTGTGCGCCTTCCATGATTTGTAAAGCAGATTGGAGTTGTAAATACTATTTTTATATGGAAAAGGTTCATCACTGTTCATGGGGGGTTTTCAAAGGAATATCAACAGATTGTTCTCGTTTGTACTGCGCAGCATATAAAATCACATTCCTATCATTTTTCTTAGGCGCTTGCTTGCTTGCGTGTGCTGTTTCCGCCTTTATTGCCCTACGGCTTTGAGTTGCATATAACGCATATAGGGAGACAGGAGATCTAATCTATCACACTATCGATGTCTGGCTGACGGCGAGGATCTTCCATCCCCAAGCCTTCCGTTGTCCACCTTCTTTGTGATGCCTCCGCCCATTTCTTGCTGAACCGATCTCTCTTCTCCCTTCCTCCTCTTCTCCCTCTTCCCTCCTGCCTCCCTTCTAATTCACGCCGTTCGAATTCACCTGTACTTTGCCTGGCCACCCCTCCTCCTCCTCCTCCTCTTCCCTCCTCCTGTCCACTACGGTGCCAAAGTTGCATTATTTTCGATTACCCTCACGTCTTTTCATCCCCTTCCGCTGTTCAATCACACACCACCCCTTCGTTCGCTACACACTCACCAACTCTTGACTTTGCCTTTCCACTCATCAGCAACATCTTGCCCCTGTTTGTTTGCTTGATAACCTTCTAATTTTCTTTGCTCCGTCGAAAACACTCGCCCTTCCTCTCCCCCCCCCTCGTTTCTGGGTTCGTCTCGGTTCAAGCACTTTGCAGGCATCATACACCCTACACGTCGATAGCGTGCGCTGGATCTTTTGGGAACTCCACAGCTCTGCCAGCACCCCGCTCTGGCTCTTCCCCGTATCATATTTCCTGCTCACCAACTTTACCGAATCGCTTCTATTCGCAGTGCTTTCCTCCTCTAAATTATTTCATCAACATAACACGCTAATCTTTGTGGATTCTGAACCTCCTTCGTTCCCTCCGCCACACAACGCACCATTACCTTTCCACCCCCCCTCCTTGTAAACACCACTTGTACGAGGTTGGGCTTTGAACCACTTTGGCTTGAGTTTCCGGCTCCCCTCTAACGCTGCAGCTGCTCTGTCCCGTAAGCTGGTGGGATAATATTTACGGTTCCTGCATCCTGTCTACACGAAACGAAACGGGAGCTTCTCTGCAAACATTCGCTGTGCTATTTAGCTAGTTGCTTTGCTCTTTTCTTCTCTTTTATTTCTCCTTTTTTTTTTTGCCGTTGGCATCCTTTCTTTTTCCTTTCCCCCTATACCGGTTTAGCGGTCGTTATCTACTGTATCCTCTCATCTCCAGACTTTGTTCTTGAGGTGTGAAGTTCAGCAGTATTCGACTATCCGCCAGACCAACTTGAATTATCGTCGTCCTGGCAACAAGAAGAACTTACGGAGCTCTTTCATCCTCCGACGAAAGTGAAGGCGAACCTCCGGTTTCAACACAAGAACAAGAGACACCAAGCAATTTAAGTTCGCCATCCGCGGCTCCTGGAGTACAAGTTCAACAAGCATCATCTTCCGCTACCCCCGCCCAACCGTCAGGGAGTCAGGAAAGTCCGGCCAGAAAACGTAGACGGACCTCCGCATACAGCCCTAGTAGCGAGACTTCCGCTACCTCCTATCTGCACCCCCAATCCGCTAGCGGCGCCAGTAGCAACGCCACCGGTAATATGAGAATCGAAAACAATGGGTTGAACTCTCAGGCTTCGGTGGTGGATGGTGGACGTTCGGGAACTAACGGAGCCTCGGCGGCCGCTGTGGAGACAAATGGGAACGGTGCTGGTATTCGTAATGGTTCCGGAAAGCTGGAGGGTGGTTCAACAGCTTCATCTTTCACAATGCTTGCCCCGCCTACACCTAAACCGAGCTATTTTGGGCATGATCGGGAGGAGATTACCAGAATCGTGATTCAGTCGTTGGTGGATTTGGGATATCACAAGGCAGCTAGTATATTAGAGGAGGAGAGTGAATACACTTTGGAGTCGCCGGAGGTATCAGAATTTAGGGATGCCGTGTTGCAGGGTCAATGGAATAAAGCTGAGGAACTGTTATTTGGACTGGAAATTAACAAAGATGCGGACGTTAATGTGAGATTCTCCCCGATATGCTGATGGTGATGGGGTGGGGGGAGTCGAGCACTAACTGAGAAATTGTGTAGGCCTTGTTGTTTTACATGAGACAGCAGAAGTTTCTTGAGCTTCTGGAAGTTGCAGACGTTTCAAAAGCTTTGCATGTTCTCAGGACAGAGCTAACTCCCCTTAATCAGAGCGTGGAAAAGCTGCACTCTCTATCGAGGTATTTTTCTTGTCATGTCCTCGAAATGCTAGTCATTGGGATTAATGAGGTTTATAAAAACCGTATAGCTTAATGATGTGTATATCTGCCGACGATCTTAAAGCGCGAGCTGAGTGGGACGGCGCAGCTGGGTTGTCTCGCCAGCAGTTGTTGTCGGAGCTCTCGAGTAATTCAAGTCCTAATTGCCCCTTTGTGCTTACGGATTCTAATGTATTTTGTGCTTTAGAATCTATATCGGCCTCGGTGATGATCCCGGAACACCGACTTGCTTCACTATTACACCAGGTCAAGCAAAACCAGTTGTCTAAATGCCTTTATCATAATACTGCGAATTCACCTTCATTGTATACAGATCATCATTGCGACAGAAATCAGTTTCCGTTGTCTACAGTAGAAATTCTGACCGACCACAAAGACGAGGTCTGGTTTGTGCAGTTTTCGAACGACGGAACCCGATTGGCCACCGGGAGCAAAGATTATACTGTCATAATATGGGACTTGGAGGTGATTTTCACGGTTGCCGTCTAGGGTCTTGTCACTAAATAGTTTAAAGGATTTTCAACCGATACATCACCTGAAGGAACATACGGGCGCGATAACGTATCTCCGGTGGTCGCCTGACGACTCGAAGTTATTGAGCTGCTCTCAGGATAAACAAGCAAAGTTATGGGATACAACGGTATGCTTAGTTTTTGGTTTATTGGATGTGATATTCTTTAATCTAACTAAGTTTAATGTTTTAGACTGGTGGATGCATAAGAACGATGAATGCCCATACTGACTGGGTCAGTTCGTGCGCATGGGCTCCAGATGGGCAAACTTTCGTGACTGGAAGTGTGGATAGAGAGATGATTCTTTGGAACCTCGGCGGGGAGAATATCCACACGTGGACCGGCGCAAGGGTATACGACTTGGTGGTTACAGCAGACGGGACACGATTAGCTGCGGTATGCACCCAAAATAAGTTACATGTTTTCAACTTTGTTACCCGAGAGAAGGAGTATGAGCGTGATCTAGGTGGCGTTTCCACATGCATTTCTGTGAGCAAGGATTCAAGATACGTACTTCTCAACATGGGCGCCGGGGTTCAAGAACTTCGGCTCTTGAACATTGAGACGGGCGCAGATGTCAGGCACTTTTCGGGGACGAAACAAGAAGAATTTGTTGTAAGGAATTGTTTCGGAGGGGCTGATGAGAACTTTGTCGTCTCCGGTAGCGAGGGTTTGTGTTTATCCATTGAAATGTCGGGGTTTGGATACTAACATCGAGTTCTATAGATTCGAACGTCTACGTCTGGCGCAAAGAAAACGGAGCACTGGTAGAGGTCTTGCCAGGCCACTCTGGGATTGTGAATTGTGTGGCTTGGAACCCTACAAATCCTTACATGTTTGCTTCAGCTGGAGACGATAGAAACGTGCGAATGTAATAATTCCATCCGTAGTATCCTCCTTATCTGATTGGACGGCTAATGTAATTGGGTACAGATGGTCAAAAGCACCTCAACCTCAACTGAAAGGTAAAATGAAAGGAGTCGCAGACTCGTTTGGTCGATAATTGAACAACTCGTACCCTGGTGCTAGTCAATGGCTAGAAACAAAATGGACAAAGGCGAATTGTTTGCATGGGGTTACATTATCTTGCATAGTCAGTCTGGCCTAGTATTAGTCTCTTACAATACTCATGTTTTTTTTGTGGCATGCACGAGTCGATAGCGCAGTATTTACAGGCACTGGAGTTTTTTTCTTTTCTCTTTTTCTTCGTGGTATAGTTGAAGGTGCTTTCGTTTCCAGTGGCTGTGTTTGTGGGGATTGGGATTGGGTGGTTTGCACAGATGGAGTTTTCTGACCTTCAATTGTATAAGCTTTGATGATGGGACGCTGCGTGCATGGGCTGGATTGGATCGGGTATGGGAAGGAGGTGAAGGGATGGATATTGTGTTTTTAAACTCTCGTTGGAGTGATTAGTGCCCGTACTTATGGGCCGGCATAGATATTACTTGTTGCTGTTATAGTTTGCATTTTCCTATTCATACAATGGCACTTTGAACTTCGGAGCAGTTGGTGGTGTGAGAAGGATGGGGACCGCGTAAACTTTGAGCCGCATGCCGCGATCATTCGAGGCTCTGCCCTGTCTGCTATCCACCCACATCACTGATACTACTCCACCACTGCCTCCTCCGTCAATTCTCATCTTTCATCACTTTGGCTTCATTACCCGAAATATAAAGGACTAAAACGGGTGCAAGCGCAACCAATTGCACCAAAAGAGATCTGGGATGTTTACCGGAATCGTCGAAGCAATCGGAAGTAAGGCCTATCATCCCCCTCTCCCCACGGCTGAGCCAAATAGCTGATATTACCCATTAGCAATTTCCTCAATAACACATTCTGAAACAACCCAAACCACAACCTTAACAATCGCCGATGCAACTCCAATCCTCACGGACGCTCATCTCGGCGACAGTATAAGTGTGAGTGGCACCTGCCTGACAATAACCTCCTTCACTAAGGATACCTTCACGGTTGACCTCTCTCCGGAAACTCTCCGACGCACTACATTCCCCCAATCCCTCCCCTCATCTTCCAGCCCGGCGCAAGTCAATCTCGAACGTGCCGTCAGCGGCGACGTACGTTTCGGTGGGCACTTTGTCCAGGGACATGTTGACACCGTCGCCAGCATCATTGATAGAAGGTCCGATGGGAGCTCGGTTGTGTTTAGGTTTAGGCCCAGGGATAGGGAGGTTATGAAGTACGTTGTTGAGAAGGGGTATGTTACGATTGATGGGGCGAGTTTGACGGTTATCGCTGTTGGTGGGAGTGAGGAGGGAGAGGATCAGGGGTGGTGGGAGGTTATGTTGGTTGAGTATACCCAGGAGAAGATCATCACTGCTGGGAAGCAAGTTGGCGAAGAGGTTAATGTTGAGGTTGACATCACGGGGAAGTATATTGAGGTTTGCAATCACTTTCTTATGGGGGTGGATGAGTGTTGGCTAATGCGGTGCTTCGGGGATTGTAGAAGCAGGTTCTTGCGTACTTGGGTGCCGGGGATGGAGAAAGAAGGGGCGGCTTGCTGGAGAGGATCGTGGAGGGAGTTGTTGAGAGAAAGTTGGCGGAGAGGAAATTGTAGCTCTGCTGCGGGGCTGGTATTATTGCTTTGTGGGGTGTTGTGTATCATAAGTGCTTGATTGACCTACCAAGTCTGAAAAGTTTCGACAATTGCCCATTGGTAAAGAGCTTTTGGGGGTAATGGGGCGAGATGAGTTTGATAGGATCACTGAGTGCCTCCTAAAACCCCTCAAGTAATACCTAAAGACCCAGCACTATTCCTGCCGTTGTACGATTGTAACATTTTCTGGGGAATGATCCCCTAGGCCCACGATTGAGCATTATTTTCCACGACCGTGCTAGGAGTTCGCAAGTCGGGTTTTCTCCTATATACCAGCACTCCAAATAAATAAGCGGGTTCGATCTGTACGATCCATCCAAGCATCTGACAGGAATGCTCAACCTTGACAAGGTTCTCCTCGCGCATACGCAAATCTAGCGCGCAGATATCGTCTTCAAAAATTGGCATCGATCCCATACCGCACCGAGACCACTACACCGCACACTCGTGCAGTACTTTGTCGTCCCCCACCGGCTCACTATAGGCCCCATAAAGCCATCAAGGCCAGGAAGGAAATAAGACGTAGAAGTGTGGTCATAGGCCATCACTCGCCATCAAATATGGACTACGGTACCTGACGCCAATACCTATTATACGTATGATTTCAGTGTGTGAAGGAGAGAGATATTGTTATATACTGTACAAAAACCCTGCTCAAAAATTGCAGCGCCTCCCTCTTTTTTTTTTTTTTGGTAGGGGGGACTTTAACGAGTTTTCTTGAAATTAGGAATTAGGAATTAAAAATAGGCCGACCCAAGGTATGATATTCCGGGGTCTCATTTTTTTTTCCGCCGAACTAACTAACTGGGATTGGGGTACGATATAATATGTAATCATACTTTGCTTGCGGGGAGGAGGGGGGGGGGGGCACCTGGATTTTTCCGGATAACCGTCTGGGGGAAAATAATAATAATCGGGTACTGTTGTGTTCGGTATGATACGAGTATTTTCAGATGCTTGTTGTATTTCCCGAGGTTTCTTCGAAGCTATTATCATACCTGTGTCTTGGTCCGTGCCATGGCGGTCACTCGAGAGCCTAACGCAACGCAACCGTGCTTTGGGCTGTTTACTGTATCATGATAAACCATAATGTGGTAGTACTGGCGTCCGCGAAAATCGTTGCGATTGGGCTTTCTTTCTTTCATTCATTCTCTTTTCCGAGGGATTTACGCCCGGGTATGATATTTTTATTAAGGTTCTTGTTTACCTCGTCGTGGGAGTGGGAGGAGGAGAGAGCGGGGGGAGGAGGTAAGGGATGGAAGACGGGGGGGGGGGTTTTTTTTTTATAAAAAAAAAATTACTTTCGGAATACGATACTCCCGGGCTTCTCTGG
>Ga0307517_10000800_pt1 | contig 54038 bp, 53 predicted proteins | sample 23_EM_MG_FD_194515 | JGI IMG/M metagenome (GOLD analysis project Ga0307517, IMG submission 194515) | Populus trichocarpa ectomycorrhiza microbial communities from riparian zone in the Pacific Northwest, United States - 23_EM | ecosystem: Host-associated > Plants > Roots > Unclassified | place... | reverse complement strand
CCCCCCCCCCCCCCCCCCCCCCCCCCCCCCCCCCCCCCCCCCCCCCCCCCCCCCCCCCCCCGTAAGCCGGCGGCTAAAAGTTCCATTCTCCTCAGATATCTATATGAGGGTCCTGCTATGTCTGGGGGGAACTTTTGGTCGGATTGCACCGTTTGGGAGCGGAGTATATTCGTACCTCTGACCGGTGTTTAAAGTGGATGCCTTCTCCCGCCTTACGGTGGCTTTTGTGTGGATTCAATGAGACAGAGTCACTATGGGGAGATATATCCTATCGTTGTTATCCAAGGCGCACTGTGTGGCTGCATATGATAACCAAATTTCTTGCACTCTGGGCTAAAATTACCCTGATAGGCTGCGATAAAAAAGCCCCCGTTTAGTGATGGAAACCTACTATGGGCACACGTATTTTCTCGCCAGTGGAGGGAGGAGCGTAGGATCTGGACATTCTCTCCCGATCCTCCACTCATATTGCGCCCTTGACACACACACACTTGCCGATTAAACCGCCCTAGAATTTGGCTTTCCTTCTCTTTTTTGGCTTCCTCGCGGGTGCGCTTGATGCTAAAGATAATTGGGCAGGCTGTCTCTGGCAGCACCCTCCCACGTCTATTTCCATGGGAACGTTTCATCGATGAGAATCTCAAGAGGTGGGCTGAATGTGAAAGCAATTCGCTCCAGCCACTGTGGCATTGGGGGTTGCGCCAATTGAAGGCCTATGGATGATCTTGGTGGTAATAGCTAGCCAATTGAACGCACCCTGGCAAACCATCGGTTCGATACGCACTGGCCTTCAAAACTCGCCTTTTCACGTATCATTTGTACGTGATATAGATCAAGAGGCTTTATGCATGTCTGCGGCACTGGAGTGATCGAGCGAAAGCTGGAGCCGGATGGGCTAGTGTCACGAATAGCAGCACAACTATTGGCCAAGTTTGTTTCAATTTGTTTCTTTTTCTTCCGCTTCTCGTTTTCTTTTTTCTCTGATCCCCCACTCTCTGGGCATTCGGAACTATCCAGACATCAAGGGTTTTACTTTTAGGTTTTACTCTTTGCTTTTGATTTTCGTTTCTTCTTGAAATGGATGCAAGTTTGTTTGCTTTGGTGGTGATGCATTGCATAGGGTTTCTTGCGATATTCTGGGCTGTTTATCGGAAGCAGATGTTTCCTCCACACACACACAACTCACAATTCCCCCGTGGAGCGAGGAGGAGGAGCAGGAGGAACGGAGGAACGGCGCACCATTCTGAGCTCGATTCGAGCCATACAGTATCAATAGGCAAATTCTGCATGCAAGCCCGCATAAATAGATGAGGAATTTAGCCTGGCGGGAACAAAGTTATTTCAACCACCGCATCCTCACGGCCATCCTTATAGATGACTCTGGACCGTAATCTCGTGCTACCGCCCTTGTCTAACCCAGACGCCCGTCCGGAACGAGCCCGAATTCCCGCACTCGCCTAGCTATCCACCAGCTAAGATATGGTATCCTCCATCATCACCGCACTAGTGCTAAACCATAATGGTAAGTATTATATTGTGCCATAGGGCAGGAAGGTTTTACTCTAACCCTCCTCTCCCCCGCATGTGTATCATAAGTAAACCCGGGACGGTGGCGCGATTCTACCGAGATTCCTGAAACCCACTCTAATCCACCCTGTCCTCCCCTCCCCCCTTCCCGCTCAAACTCATTGGGGCAGGCGGTTTGTTAGAAGAGACCAAATTTGGAATGATCGGTTGCACATGAAACTCGCTTGTGCGGGGGTTTATTTCGGTTTGGGATTCACCGGATGTCTTGGCGTGTCCGCTTTGGGTGTGTGTGTGTGGATGGCAGGCCAAGTTTCTTGGGCTGGTGTTGAGTGTGTGTGGTGGTGGTGGTGGTGGTGGTGGTGGGGGGCGTCTATCGGGTCTTTACCCGGCTAAGATGATAGGGAGTTATGCGCGATTTACGACCTGCGCGGATCAATGTGATTCCTGGGTCTGGGTTGGCGGTGGGGGCGTGGTAGGCGCGGTGTGTTTTTTCTTTTTTCTTTTTCCCTTTTACTTTGGAGCACTCTCGTCAGGTGTTTTGGTTGGATGACTAAGGGTTTTGTTGTTGGTTGGGGCGTGGACTTTGCAGACTTGGTATGTGCTCGCTGGTGGCTTATGATACTGGTGATAATAGGACTGGTGGTGTTGGTCTGGTTGTCAACTTAAAACATCGCCGTTACCGTTACCATTATGCTGCCTTGTGTGAAGTGCCGAGATGTCCTCCATTCGTTATCTTTTGTCGATAGTCATTTGTATGTTGAGATCCCGTCATTATCAAACAGCACGCACACAGCTTCAACCTATGGAATCGTCCCCCATCCCCCAGGGCTTCCTTCCTATCAAGACCATGGCGACGACGACGACGTGCACAGTCTCTAACAAAGGCGCACGCCCATGAAAACAGTGTAAAAACGGGGCATGTGGACAGTCACATATGATATTCCGACATCATGATGTGTTGTTGACAGCTGGTACGTTTATAGAATCTATCCAGTAGAATGATAGTAGGGACCTTATGGAAGATCAAAACCATAAGGAGCAACACGAGACCCTTGAGAGTAGAATCCTCCTTTCTCTATGTATATTCCAAATCGATTTCCAATTATCCTGGGAAAGTTCCACCGATATCCCACTTCAACTACCGCGCCTCCTTATCCTCCTAATACCAATTTTCCGCCAACGGGGAGCGCAAATTCCTGATTGCTTTCGCAAAAAAGATTATAATTAGATATTTGCATTGGTAGCGAAAAAAATAGGGAAGAAAAAGAAAGAAAACTCCCCGAACCCTACCCATTCCAGATGCAAGGAGTTATCAAACATTCAGATCATTGCAACTCCATTCCTCTCCCAGACTAGAACATTACTAACCAGTCGGCAACCATACTGTGCCCCTAGACCGCGGCCCCTGCCACAGTGCTAGATAGAATAAAATAAAAAAAGCTACTGGCCGGAATAGCACAGTGCTTATCACAATAAGTTGCCCCATAGGCGAGAATCTAGAGATCTATGGCGAGGCAGTTATTTTACCCAACAAATACCAAACTGTTGGGCATGCCACTTGCTATATCAAGTAGGGCTCACGACGATAGGAGGAGGGGAAGGTAAAGTAAGGGGATGCGATCTTCATTGGTCGTCACTCGCCGTCTTGGTTGGAATTTGGTGTTTACCCGCCGGACAGACTAGTCTCTCTTCGCAACTAGTTACTTTTCACCGCTAGTTCTTTTCATCTCCCCCCTTGACTCTCGGATGTTCCCTCCAATTTCACCTCCATGCCGCATTAATTATGCTATGCCGCTTCTCATCATTTGTCATCCCTTCCTTTGTTTTCTTTCTTTCCGGGGTTTTCCATATATCGCCGATCTTGGCTTTTCCTTTCGCTTTCCCTTCTTTCTGTTTCTACACCTTTCTTGATAGTGGATATAAACCCACCCTTGCACATGCAGTAGGCAATCGGGTTTCTTCTCTCTCTCTCTAGCTACACATAGTTGCGATATTGTGTGAGTGCATTTGGCGGGATACTTGGGCGATCCGCTGTCTTCTTTGTGTGCGCCAGTGAGTAGGCGGAGTAATTGATGAGGATTCTTCCTTCCTTTGTACGCACTGCACATGAATAGTGTAGCCTAGTGTGGTGTAGCAAGGAGGCGGGGGGGGGGGGGGAGGGGTAGAGTCGGTGGTGTACTTCTTGCAAAGTGCAGTGAAGCCTAAGGTCGGCTCTGGAGGATTCATGAAGAAGAAAGGTTATTGGGAGCTCTGTATGAATTGAGGCCTTAAAGCCTGGTATCATTGAGGTTTAGTTATTGCCTGCCGTGTCATGCCCTTGCTCTTCCCCGAGATGTCGAAGTGCGGGAAGAAAGTGAAAATGACACTGCGGCCGGGGGGGGGGTGCTGTTCGGCACAACAAGAACGGGGCTGAAATAGAAAGTGTTTACAGGAGGCAAGGTTTTCCAATTACCTATGAGGTTCTGTATCCTTGGCCAACATGGGCAAGGGCAGGTGACTTGGCTAGTTTGAGGTCCGGGGAAGGTCATTTGCTGGGATGGGTGGTAGACAACTATGGCGTGCTGTGACTGGGCCTCTGCGATAAGCCTTGTGCCGGAAGATTTGCGAAGATATTCCTCAAAGCGGAGGTATTAGAGGTTTGATATGAAAGGCGGTGCTCTCATTCGATCGCTGAGAATCATGACGGCATTGAGTAACAAGGTTATAGTTGTATGTGATTGCACGATGAACTATCTAGGTCTGTTATCACTACAGCCTTTTTAAAATGCAAACCCCGCCCACCAACGCCTGTGGGATAGGGTAATTAGAGTCTGGTGGAGTGGGCTGGTGAATAGAAGCTATTCATGCGAAGTGGGCTATAGGTATTACTTACAGCCTACTAAGATCCTCTGTCAAGTGTACGAGGCAGGTTTACAACAGAGCCTGTGATAGAGCCTGCTTGAAGTGTGGGCGTGTTCTTCTTTTCATGAAACATGACACAGGCACACCAGGTGCCGAGGTAGATCACAAGGTGAGCTATCGGCTAGCGAGAGAGCGAGAATGGCATGAGAGCGACAACAATAGGAGATTCAATTCTCAGGGAAAGATCCTAGTCTACCGAACTACTAGTAGATCGAGATCGTATTGCCTTTCATTTTGTATCATCTTGCTCGACTTCTCTAGTATGACCATTCATGCCCGAGCAGAAGCACCTACTAGGTCCTAGAGTTTTGGATGGACCTAAACCTCTCCGGCGACCCGGTACAGTACAGGTCCTGTCTTGCCATGTGGGTGCTGCCAACAGAGCTTGGGCCCACACATCTGCCGGACCTACCAAATCCACATGCTATTCAGGGTCCGTGTGATAGGAAGGCGCCTCCCCTGGCTTACGTTATCTAACTACAAACGCTATCGTACTTTATGCCATTCGGCCGCCGCAGTTATATCCCGAGGCGCATCCCATAAGGCAGGACAGGTGAGCTCTGCACAGGCGCTGGTACACAGTCAGTTACCCTGGACGCGTTAGGCGCAGTGCTAGAGAGATGACGCTAATAATGTCTTGAACTATGTGAAGGCTATCTGAGTTTTTACTTTTTGGCACTAAGTTATGCCATTGAGACTTACCGAACCTGTCTGATTGGATAAGCGAGATCTCATGTGATACGGACGCGGGGTAACTCCTTGCTGCTGCTTGGAGCGAAGCTTTTCTTTTTGTAAATTCCTTTGCCGAGTTCTTCCTTCGTGCGACTCTGCAGCTATGACTGGTGATCCCACTCGTGGTTAGACTTCTGCACGCAATCTCCTAACCCTGCCCCTGGACTACTGGTATCTCTATTTTCTCGTTTAAGTGGTTGGCTATTCTGAGAATTCTATCGGGGTGTAAAAAAATGCAGTACCTATTCTAGAAGAAATGCTAGAGAAAATTGAGCAGGATTTATGCAGTGGAGAAAGGCGAATAAAGGGCAGCGACTACGCCCATTGCACCAGAGGGACCATTCTACATAGGAATCCTGAATTCTACTTTAGGACTCATAGGACTTATGTTAGTTGCTTTACACATAGCAGCCTCCTTAGGGGGGACAGGACAAAGTACATGGGGGTTAAGAGCTCATGTTGGTTTGCCAGCCATACCTCGGCTGCATTAGAATTTAGGGATTATATCCTCGTGCGGTCCTAGTGGATAGCAGTGGCAGATGTCTCCCCAAGAAACAGACTTGCCGTGACGCTCGAATAAATGGACCATGTGCTAACTTAGGTGCTTGGACATTTCCTCCTTTGGAAAAGGGGTGAAATGCACGCCAAAAATCCGCCCCCTGAGAAACAAAGCATCAGACCTTACTCAGAGAAGCAACTCTATCACAGTTGCACAAGGTCCGTTTACTCGAGTTCTTACAGTACAAGCATTGATAGTTGCTTACTAACGCGGATTTTCTCCCTAAGAAAGTGTGTTGTTGGGTAACTTATGGTTATCTTGTTGAGAATGGTGACCATGCATACAGTATCATATCCGCCAAGCGGGGTTCATCTTCGGCGCTCCGAGCGGATGTGAAGGGCACCTGATTTCTGGGGGCCGTGGGTGCAAGTTGTGTACCGGGAGTGACCCAAATCATCTCAGCTCATCCGATGAGCTTTATATATATATATAAAAGGTACCTATGGGGGAGGGGAGTCTGTTTATCTCACGATTTGTTTGTCTAGTAAGTTTTCTGGCTAGGGTGGAGTTTTATGTTTTACAATTCCTTCGTTTATGATGGATGGTCCTTGGTTCTCGCTTTTAAAGCGATTGCCCATAGAATCACTAGTGGCCACATTACCAGACACAGCATCCAGACTCCGCTCCAGGATTGACCTATTGGCCTCTCTCTCTACCTTTCCTCAACTAGCTGGAAGGTAGCACTGGGACTGGTCTGAGACCTGAGGGATACTATCTAGAGTATAAAGGATGAAAAATACTCGATTCTCAAAGAAGAAAGGTTACGGATCACTGAAGAAGATTTATGTCTTGTTGAAAGATCGGTGGGAACCTGAAATAGCGTCTGTATCAAGAATAAGCAGGAGGGAGATAGCCAGCCCCAGCGATTCCTTGGTTTATCGCTGGCACTGATACAACCTATGTCTGTTAATATAGTGTGTGCTCTCCTAAAGAACAGGCTAGAATACATGGGTATAAGAGCTCACCTTAGTATGCCACGTAAGCTATCCCTTTAATTCATTTGTTTTTCGGTGTTGTCTATCCTCTCGTGAATGAAGGGGTACAGACGTTAGGTTGAGGGGGAAGAGACTCAACTTCAGGTGGAGAGAGAATATATATATGTTGACGAACAGCTTGCTGCTTGCGCACCGTTCTTAAAGTCAGAAGCTCGGGCTGGAGGAAGGAGTATCATGGCGGGAATTTTTTGGCTTCTCACTGGAAAGCCTCCCCCGAGATCTATAATATAGGATATCGAGAGCTAGATGGTTAAAGGGTATTAGACACGTGGATGACATGCGCGTGGCTACAAGTATGATAGAAATTTTGATGGTAATGAGGTGGGGGGTGGAGGAGGTGCTACGACCTTAGGTCTTCTTAGTGGGTGCCGAACGTGTCTTCACGAAACGGCTTGTGAATACCGTTCGCTGCTTACTGACTTAACGCAGAGATCTTCCCTATACCTAGAGAGATGGTCAAAAAGGCAAAGTTAGCAATGAAATAAGTATTTTTCTTCTTATTTTCTTCTTTAGCTGTGCAGTGCGTTACATAGGGGGGGCGTGTCTTCCATCGGGAAAGTATGGGGCCCTTGTACTATCCTATCCACTGAGCGACGAAAGTGCTAAAGCATCTCTCACCTACCACGACCTCTTCTGAGGGGTTGTGCTCGACTTTCAGGTCGGTCGTTGTGGGTACTGGAGCAACAAAATGATTGGCAGGGGAGATTAATTCGAGTGATCTTTGGTGATGAGGGAATACAGTTCTTTGTACAGTGGTTAGGTTCTGGCTGAGATTATTACTGGCGGCTAGTGTTATGACTCCCTTTTCAGAATTGTGTATCTCGTCTAACGGGGTCCAAACGCTTGTGATTAAGAAGGAATTGTGTTTAGACATGCTCTGCGGGGGAAGATTCACAGGTGCTGAACTGCGAGAAGATCGATAGGTTACACGGTCGTTTAATGGTAATTATCTGCTTTGGTAATTCAACTATCACATCATTGTTCTATAGAACCGGCGGGGATTGACAATTTGTAGTTGCTTTTCCAGATGGAGGGAAGTAAACTATTCTTTTGATGTCTTATTTTCCTGCTACCTCTCCGATCGCAACCTCACCCTCCTGGAGTGAGGTTTAGAGCCTGATCCTATCACCTCGTAGTAAATCTGATTGGCGCTACGGTCTTATCGGGGAAGGTTAAACTCTTCAGTTTCCCAATTCTGGTAGAGCGTGGCTTTTTTATTATTTTAATTCTCCCGCCCTATGTGATGGAATGTTCTATAGTAGTTCACCTTGAGGAGAATTGATTCCCGGGACCCCTGCTAATAGCAGAGGAGCTTATTGGTTGACATCTTAACCAGTGCGCTGGCCAGCTATTTTGCATGGTCTCGCAGTGGGAGCAAATACTTATCCTCATACACTAGTTGGTGCGCAGAAGGGAGAGCGACGCATGTAAGGTGTCAAACAATTTTTCATTTATCATACCACGGCCTCGTCCGGGAATTATGTCCGACTTTTAGGCTCACTCGTCACGAATACCGTTCCGGTGCAATGCTAATATATAAGGAGCTTACCCCCCCGGGGGCGATGGCAGGGATGATCTTTTGTGGTAACAGACTACCGGTCTCGATAGCGTTGCTGGGTTCTGATTGATTCTCGCCGATGTCCTGCGCGGAATTCCGTTTTGCGAATTGCTATGCGAATATAGGCTGGGAGGCTGCAAGTGGAAAAGAACTGTGTCCTGACCATTCCGCCACCCTCCAAGTCTCATATGGCGCCAACCCCTTAGCACCATTTCGAATAACGAAATCCTTAGAGAACCTCTAACAGGCCCTAGGGTTTCTACAGGAAGTCTACAAGGTAACTAATGGGGAGGGGTTATTTAATTGTAATTCGCCCACCCTCGCGGGCGAATTCAGCCAATTTGATACTAGAGCAGCAATACAGTATCCAAAAACTACTAGTATATTGCTTGTAAATCAAAAATGACAATCCAACTCTCCTCTCTTTAACCCTTGTCTTATCCTACTTTTGCTGCCCCACAGACAACAAACCCACCCTCCCTAAATGCGAAATCTAGAATCGGGCCCTACCATCTCATTTATCATCAAGTAGCCTGACTCCTGGAGGCTAAGGTTCTCAATCTCCACTTCCCCATAAGGCTTTGAGGATCTCTTAATTTTTCTTCCTTCCTATACTATCTGATGGCTTCTATAATAGTTCGTTGCGAGTGGGAATTAAAACTCCGGGCTCCTGCCGGTTGCCTCTTGAGCTCCTTAGCCAAGGTGAGAGCTGGTTATCTCAGGCGTGGGAACAGATAACCATCTTTCAGTCCCGCATCAGGGATTTCGGGACTTCTCCGACTAAGGCTAAGTGTTAGTTACGTTATCAGAGCAGGTATCGTACATCCTGGACAGAAGGGAGGCTGGTATCTAATGACAAAATCCTTGTGTTTGCAGAGGTGGGAGCCAGCGAGGATTTTTTATCAATCCTGAAGAAAGGTAAGTTTAGTTGTAGGTGTGATAGGATTTGGGAAGGAGGGGGTGGTCACTAATTAGGATTGTATAGCACTCTTGAATTGGTAGGTGTGTAACGGGTGGAAAGGCGGTATATGAAATATTTGTGGTTAATGATAACCTCTTCCAGGGCATTCTTTCCAACATTAAAGTGGGGGCGTTCATGGAGTATCACTCGTTAGATGAAGTCCGCTTTAGTTATAAATTGAGGTAAATGGGAGACGGAGGCATATGGGGATGGGTAGTAGAGGTGACTGAGATTTCCCCTAAGAGGAATAAACACATGCCTTAAATAAATAGAAACTCGCACATAGATATCATACAATAATACTACTACCGTAAAAACTCAAATAAATCGAACATGTGCTATATTGTTGGAGTTGCCGTCTCTCGGTAAGGTCTGGTTGTTTTTTGTTTTTTCATGGGTTTCAGAGGGGCCGAACACCTGGTTTTTTGCTGTGTTTTCCGCCCTCCATTGTAAAGTAGGGAATTCTCGACTACATAGCACACGCTTCTATTATTCGAGTTTATATGGTATATGGACATCTCTTTAGTACAACTTGCTGTAGGCTGGCTGATTTCTAACAACTGCTAAAAGAATTTGGGGTCGGGGTTATGTCTGGGCTGGGTGAGTTCGGAGAGCTACAAGGCTAAGTGGGATTACCAAGGTTGTTATAGGGTGGGTTGTAGGATATGTGAATTTGTTCTAGAAATACTAGTAACTCAATCGTGTTATAGCGATATAGTAAGTTTCATACTAACTATTGCTTTGTAGCCATTTCAGTATATTGCTAAAAGTATTCATGTTCTTGGCAGAGTATTCTCAATTTGTGTACAGCCGGGTACTCTGACTCCTCTTCAAATCTGAACCAGTAGACCTTCTAATTCATTTTCAGATACTCAGTGTCTTCTTCTTGCACATGCCACCTTGTCAGCTAAAAATTATTACAAACTCCTTTATTCTATTATTAAGAAACTATCTATTCCTGTTAATGGATATACACTACTTCACTCTTGTGCCTTCATTCAGGTTATTATTATTATATTTCAAGAGTTAAGACATACTTTACCTCAAAATGGAAGGTTGTATAACCTCTATTTCCAGATATTTTTATTGACTAGATAGTAGATAACTGGTATGAGGTAATGGTAAATCTACTACTACTAGGACTAAATATTGTCATATTATTACTTCATGTCTTTACCCTTTGTGGTATTAGCTTAGCTTAGAATAGCTAAACTATGCCTATATTCAATAAGATAATACACCTGACAGTACTTTAAAGTTACAGTCAGAATTTTAACAAGTTTGGATATAATAAGCTACTTTTTTTAAATTTTCTATAGATTCCTCAGATTTTAACCCAATTGAGCACATATGGCAACTTATAAAATATCATACAGTATTTATTGTTGCTTACCTTGTTCTTTAGCAAACGATTTAACAAGAGTAGCATGCAATTACTACTAAGGAAATTGTACCTTGAGAAGGACCAATGCCTCAGGCTGCCTGAGTTCAAGGAGTATGAGTTGTAGTTTGAGGCTGTCCACAATATCAGGAAAACTACAGAATTGCTAAGCATATTAACCTAGAGGTGTAGTGGGATCAGTTGACTTGGTGGACCTAGTTTACTTGGTAGACACACAATTTTGCTTTCTTGATATGATATAACTAATTAGTTTTTAGTTATTATTATGTTTGAGTGTAAACTATCTTCAGATTGAGTGAGACAGTGGGAAAATTAGTCCTACGCATTAGTGTGACTGAATTAGTTATATATTGACTTCTAAAGATAAACTTTGGTCTTGGCAGTGGAATAATAACAACCTGCCTTTAATGCATATTGGCATATTAGTAACTAGAATCAATACTAATGTTCAAGACCAATTTTCCCACTGTCTCACCTGGGAAGAAGATAAGAAGGCTGCTATCTATAGTATTTGACATGATGTATACTAAGGGGTAAACAAAAAGTTGTATCTATTGCTAAAAAGAGATGTAGTTGTTATAAGAAGACTAGATCAGATGAGGAAATTCAAGTGAAATCTTGTGAGTGTGGTTTATTACAAGCAAAAGGTTAGATCCACTGCCTGAATGAGAGACTCACAAGTGATATTTAATAAGTACAGTCTGTAATAGGAGCACTCTGTAGGAAGATGGATGGATTCTAAGATTGCAACTGTACTGTGGGGCTACAAATTGGACTACTAATGATTAGCTATATATTTTATTTCTTTATGTTCACGGGCTTGAGCAAGCCGTTTAGTTACTGGTTACTGGGGAGGCGGAAGGTGTTGAGACGTCCGGAGAGGGAGTGATTTGTAATCAGTGGGTTGTATCGTGGGGTTTGAGCGGGGGCAACGACAGGAAAAAACATGGTCGGGGCAAAACTACTTTTGTACCTTAACTCGGCGAGAGAAAGGGTTTTACTTTGCAGGTTTTTCCACAAGAGCTTTTGTGATCGGCATCAACGATACTTTACCAGTACCTCTGAGTGTGAGCCGTGTTTGCCCACTTAGGTTCTGTTAAAGCTTTTCCTCCGTGGGATTATCGGTATCTGGACGGAAGTCATCCTTTCAGTGCCCATGCCCATCACTCCAAGCATGCTACTGAAGGCTTTCGAAAACTTGGCATTGCTCTCCATCTCCTTTCTCCAGCCCTTCTCTTTTTGGACATGAGTTTAATAGGAGATATTTAGTGTCTTATTAAAACTCACATCAAGGACTATCATTCCTGTCCAACATCCACTCTTGATTTTCACACTATCGTGACTAGCCCCCACTCGGCAACTTCCGGACTCTTTGGTGCGGCTCCGCAACCTAACCCACCAATCCTTGACAGCCCCACCACCCCACCATCCGTCCAGCTCCCCCACCAAAAAACGAGAGAAAGAAATAAACACCAGGCCTCTATTGCCATGTCCTCCCCACCCTCTGGAGAGGGAGAGGATCTTACCCTCCCAACAGATCTCTTCACAGAACCCACCGGCTTCCGCCCCGCAGACAAACCCGCCACTACAGCCTCCCACACCCTCACCACTGCACCCTTTGAGAAACTAACCCTCCGCCTTGTAGGACACAACCCACTATGGGGGCACATGCTCTGGAACGCTGGTAGAGTGGTGAGCACCTATCTAGAGACGCATACGGGGTTGGTTTTGGGAAAGCGTGTGTTGGAGTTGGGTGCTGGCGCGGGATTGCCCAGTCTTGTTTGTGCTCTAAGGGGCGCTGAGGAGGTTTGCTTCCTTCATCTGCGATTGAAGAGCATTTGTGAGAATGACCGCTATTGCATAACCCTAAGACCCAAGCACAAGGCTGGTTTTTGGCAGTGTGAAATAGAAGCTCTCTTCACAAACGCCGTCCAATTAGGAGTGGGCGCTTCTTTCACGAAGGAAGCGGTGCTGACGGGTGGTTGGTAGGTAGTTGTGACGGACTATCCGGATCCAGACCTAGTGTCCAATCTTGCGCATAATATATCTGCGCTCCCGCGGCTCGTCCAAAGCAGCATCGTGGCCAAAGGGTACCTCTGGGGACGGGATGCGGCAGAGCTTGGCGATCCCTTTGATACATTGATTCTTAGCGACCTGCTATTCAACCATTCTGAACATCAAGCGCTGCTAAAGAGTGTCGTTTGTTGCCTGAAGAAGACTGCTGATGCGAGAGCTTTGGTGTTTTTCACGCCGCATAGGCCTTGGTTGTATGAGAAGGATTTAGAGTTCCTCGATGTTGCGAGGGAGGCGGAGTTTATTGTTGAGAAGGTGTTGGAGGAGGTGCTAATTGGTCCCATGTTTGAACAGGATCCTGGGGTGGGTTTTTGGAATCCTTTGGATTGGTAGGGGGCTAATTGGGCGTCTAGGATCGGGAATTGAGGAGGACAGTGTTTGGGTATGAGATGAGGTGGAAAGAGGTTGCGTGAAAAGACCGGGAGCTCCTCAGGGGGGTTGTGTATCTCATGGAGGCTCTTTAGGCGATACGGGAGTGCTCATCTTTAGAATAACACAGGGGTATGCGCGGTACTAGATCAAAACGTTTTGTTTGCTGACCTTTTTATACTGAAGGCCTCCATTTTTGTCGCCACTCGAGGAAACCAATGCCTATGAGAATCTACCAAAATTTCATGGCACACTAGCAAACCCGTAGATAACGTAAGAGCTTTACGAAACCCCCAAGAATTATTGGGCTGGGGAGAAGCGTTGGTTAAGTGGGAAGCACGGGCTTGTCGTATACCTTTCTACAGTCGCGTTCGCAAAGTTCTCGTACCCTCCCGAGTGCCAAGAGCGATTAGAAACGCTTAGCTAACCCCCTCCCTTGATTATTCGGTATGATAAATGGTTGTAAGGGTTTACAATTCCCCTAGGGGTATATCCCAAAAATCGTTATCGGAAGGCGTCTTGTTGTCCTGTTGTTGTAAATAGGTATTGTTCCTGAGGTACAAGGGGGGTACGAGAACTTTATTTTAATTTTATTTTTTTATCAAACTTTTATTCTCTTCGGGCTTTCTGTGGCAATAATAGCTCGTCTGCCCATGGGTACGAGAACTTTGCGAACGCGACTGTATATAGCGCACGATACCACATTTTGGGTCACTTTCGCACTGGTTGATACAAGAGCAGATAGTAAGTTCAGTTCCGGTCATTTTTATCAGCTTTTAATGTTTTGAGAACAAAGTGGTTTTTTTAGCTGATGTCAGAACTCCAATTTCCTTCAAGGCAGCGTTGAGGCTCATCACTCCCAAAATGTCCATTTTCGCCAAATCAGCTGCAAGAATTGGTGTTAGGCGAAAGATGGGTTTATCTATTCACAGCACAAACCGGCATCCAACCTCGCTGGGTTTTCTAGGCCATGCTTTGGGGTGTTTGGCGCGATTTTCCTGTATTTACGAATAGATCTGAAGATTTAACAAAGGAAAAGCCGCACCAAACCCCATAAAAGTACAATGCAGAAAAAGGGAAAGAGAGGGAGCGGATAGCCCTGTAATTACAATTTTAAATTAATCCCTAAAGTTCCCATTAAAGTACTCAACGAAGAGCTCCTTTATCCTCCGCTTCCCGACAGGGTGCTGTCTATTCAGCGCAATGAATTGCCTTCGAATCCTCTGCAATTGGGCAACCGTGAGATCCTGTCCGGGCAATTCCAGAGCCTACGAATAGTTAGCTCCCATCCCTCCCTCTATAACCTAAGAAGCTGTGATCTGGAGTTATACCCTCCCACACTCCGGAACAGGCAATTCCCCACCTCCACCCCCCCCGGAATTCCTTTGGTGGTCCAGAACCAGCGAAACAACCTCCTGCGTCGTCTTATCTAACTCGTAAAGATAATCGCTCTCCGCTGCCGGTTTCTACAAACCCAAAAAAACCCCCAGCGCATTAGCCCCGCCCCCCTCCCACCCCCCACAACAAGTGGCACGAAGAACTCACCAAAACCGTGGCCTGATTAGCCTTGACCTTAACCCCCCCAGCACAAACCGCCTCCCAAACCCCTTCCCAAACAGCCACGCACTCCCCCTCCGAATCCACCCACGGCACAGTAAAAAGCGGAGAATCCCACCTCGCCATACCGTTCGGCTCCTCATACCTAAACACCAAGTTCTCCAACGTCTCCCCATCCCACTGCTCCGCTTCCTCCTTCCTCGCCGCGTTCCACTCCCGGCACTTCTCCGCCGGCGCCCCTACATGCACGACACAGCTCGGCGTCAGCAAGGCCTTCGCCTCGCAGAATAGTTGGTACCGGTAGCCCTTGATGTAGTTCAGTCCGTCGGCGATCACAACATCGTCTTTTGAAAGGGCGCGCTTGACGGCGGAATACTCGGTTGCGCGGGCGGTCTTTTCGCTGGCGGCGGTGCCGTAGCTGGCTCGCGGGATCTGCAGCGTGTGCGGGGATATCAGGTGCAGTTTCAGGTTCCTTTGCTGAGGCGGGGTGCTGGGCGAGTCGAGCTTGGCTTGCAGGTAGGTGTGGAGTTGCGTTGCGCGGGTGGTTTTGCCGGAGGAAGGGTAGCCGGTTATTATTATTAGCTTGTTGTGGGAATTAGTGCTGTGCTTGAGGGTGGGGATGGAAGAGGGAGCGAGGGCTTACTGGCATGGTGAAGGTTCTTGGTTTGAAGTGCCCGTGGTTGTTGTGTCAAGTTGGGATAGATGTATTTTTTTATAATCGTTAGTTTGTTGTTTCGGTGTTTGGAGGGGTCGAGCTAAGGCTCAAACTGAGTCATCAGCTTAGATTGGCGGGGTATCATACCGGTAAGTTATTAGCGATCCGGGGATTTCTCTCAAATCTCCCACTCACAGTGAATCACTCGAATAGTATATTTATTATATCTGCCAGTACTCTTCTATGCTTGATGGAAGTGGTTGTATTGGGGCTGCATCTCTAGCAAAAAAAAAAAAACTCATCCACGGAGAAAGCTTCTCAAGCGCCAAAGCCACTCGTAGGAAAAGAAAAGGAAAACAAAGAAGGAAAGTATGACGGAGGTGTTGGAAATTCTATAGATCCAAACAAAGGAATTGAATAAAGATCAACCAAGCGCCTTACCACTACCACAAGCCACGAGGAGGAATACCGCCTTAAGACCCATCACCCAGGTGAACATTAGAATTTGCACTGGGGTGATAAGCCTTGTTCATATCCGATCCAGAGTCCTCATCCTCTACTTCCATGGTCGAATACTTTTCTTCAGCACTGGTGATACAATGCATGTTCGCGCCGAGCTTATTCATAGTTTCCATCCACTCATCATAGGGATCGGAATCGTGAACAATCCCTCCGCCTATGCATATGCGTCAGTAGTGGTCCCAGAAACACAGGAGCTGAGAAGCGCATACCAGCCTGAAGGTAGGCTACACCGCCCTTAACCATCATAGTTCTCAAAGCAATGCATGTATCCATACTATCGTTCTCGTATCCCCAATATCCAACAGCACCACCGTAGACACTACGGCGCTCCTTCTCAAGTTCGCCAATAAGTTCCATAGCACGAACCTTGGGGGCACCAGAGACAGTGCCTGCGGGGAAGATACTTCTAAAAGCATCAAACCTCGTCATTCCACTTCTGAGAACCCCTGAAACCTGTGAGACTAAATGCATGACGTGGGAAAATCTCTCCACAGTCATTAATCTATCGACGGTAGTTGTGAAAGGATCGCAGACACGATTGATGTCATTTCTTGCCAAGTCCACAAGCATGACATGCTCAGCTCTATCTTTTAAAGAATTGGCCAATTCGGAGGCAAGCTTGTCATCCTCCTCACGGGTCTTCCCACGCTTAACTGTGCCTGCTATAGGATGGGTAATGATACGTCCGTTCTCCGATTTTACCAGCAACTCGGGCGATGCACCAACTAATTGAAAGCCATTACAATCCATATAGAAAAGATATGGGGAAGGATTAACAGTGCGCAAGTGTCGGTAAATGTTAAATGGGTGAAGCGAAGTTGGCCTTGAAAATCTCTGTGACGGGACAGCCTGGATAATGTCTCCCTTCACAATGTGCTCCTTCAGCTTGCGCACATGCGCTTCGTAGCCTTCCTGTCCAACATTAGAAGTATACTGTTGATTCTTCCGAATCGGCGGCTGAGGAGGAAGCGGAATGTCTGCCGATTGTAAAGTTCCGATCACCTCCGATACAGTCATCTGAGCTTCCCTGTACAGGTCCTTCAAACTCTCCTCTGACAGGTCGCCTTCCGGCATATGAATGTGTGTGATAATCTTGATGGTCATGTAAAAATGGTCGAATGCGACCAGAGTATCATACAGCATAAACAGCGACTCTGGAGTCCCAATAACATCCTTCAAGGGTCTAGCGGTCCGCGGTTCGAAATATTTGATACAATCGTATGCCACATACCCAACGGCTCCACCTGACATTGACGGGAGATTTAATCCAGGGATCTTGCCAACACGGTACGTAGCCAATTCCTTCTCGAGTTGGGTGAGGGGGTCAATTTCGGGACCATGGCCTGTTCCTGTCTTAAATACCTTTCTCGGATCTAGGCGCAGCGTTAGAAAAGTTGCGCGCGAAGGGACATCACTAGGTGAGTGCATACCACACCCCAAGAAGCTAAAACGCCCGATGGTTCCCCTACTAGAAGCGCTTTCGAACAAGAATGATAAGTTACTCTTGCTCCTAAACCGCGGCCCTCATTAGCTATGTGCGTTGAAAATCCCTGAGGTCATGACTCACTTGGCACTCAATTTAAGGTAGGCACTAGAGGGATTCAGAAACTCGGCAGGGATTTGTGCGAAAACCGGGTATATATTCGGAGAGGTGGTAGAATTTGCGGCCCTTGCCTTACGGGCATGGTCGACAATAGTGGCCAAGTCTGGTTGGATGCTCTGTAAAAATTCCCCGTGAGCGAGATTCAAAACAATGGCAGGGATTTGAAGTGGGGCAAAGGTGAACCAACGGTAGGTTTAAACCCCATTTTTTCCCAAAGAGAAAAAAAAAGGGAGAAGGAAGGGGAAAGTCAGAAGAGAAGGTATGTCAAAGGGGAGGAGAGTGGAGCAAGGGGGAGTTCCAGAGCAGGAGTTGAAAGAGGTCGCTTGTAGTACTTATTATTAGTCAAGTGAATTGAGACGACAAAACCAAACTACCGGCGATTCAATGTGATGTAGAGGTTTGCAGGGACCGGAGTTGAGAGAACTTAGCAACGGTTGTGTATGCGCGAGGTCTTGGCGTGTTCTTCAATTTTTCTCCAGGTATGATAACTCTATTGGAGAAGAGGGTTACCGTGCCCTTTGCGGGGGGGTCAGAGGGGAAAGAATGGTTGCTATCTATACCCTTCTGTTTTTCTTTGTTTACCGAGTGAACTCCGTCGTAATAACTAGCCTCGCAGGATGCTGTAACACTAACTACCCTACCGGACTCACAATGGGGGAAGAGGGAAGGGAAATTATAAAAGACGCCTATATTTTATTATAAGACCCAGCACCCCACATGAAGTATTAGAAGAGCAATGGTTTTCATTATAATATTATATAATGTATGTTCCGATAATTGGGCAAAACCAAAGTGCCTCACCAAGTTTTCCCGATTCCTAACTTACCCGGAAGGCATCATAAGATATCACTCGAGTTATCAGACTTTGAGCTCCTCGGACAGCCCTACTCGGCCCACAATCTGTGACACAACAATTCCTGGCGCCATGTATGGAGGCGGCGGTATCGCCCTCAGTATCTGGTTTATCACTCTTTTAGAGATCACCAGAAGTCTATTTCCGAAACCCTCGAAGCCTTCGCTGTAGTGATATTCTATGTAACTAGCTCTGGAACTCAGGGTTCCGTAGAGGATAGGTGTTTAGGTTTGGTGCCCTGTGAGCACTCTGAGCGTATAGCTTATTAGAAGGAAACATGGGGAGGAAAGGAACTCAACCAATTACCATCATCCTTCAGATCTGACCTTTCTCATTCATTCCTATCATTCGCCGCAGTAGCATCTTATTCCAGAGGTACGTCAAGATCTGAGAGACACACGATCGTATACTTAACGTCAGACAAAAAATTAAAGACAACAAGATAAGTATTATTATTATTTTTTCCCGTAGCCATATGATGTAAAAATACCTAGCTGGTGCAGTTGTTAACATGTCAAGAAACAACTAATCCCTGTGCAATTAGCAGGAGTCCAGGAGCCCGATTCCCCCCAAATCGAGTAACCATCAAACTATCCGCCACGTAGGGTATGAGATTTAAAGGATCCCATCCTACAGGAACTGGGAGACTAGAGATTTTAGCCTTACTCAATAGGGCAGTAGCGCAAATTAGACCTGCTGCGGGGTGGTATCATAGAATCCGACTCTAGGCCTCACCCCTGAGAGTGAGGTCTGCGATCAGCAGAGCAGAAGAACAAATACAACAAGAAAAATTACAAAAAGATGCCCTCCTTCCTTGATTAGGGGAAAAAGAACAACTGAGAATTCTGAATGCTATGATATCTAGTTTCTCTACTGAATACCATTTCTAGGCTAAGGTACCCTAGTGCCTTTTGCCCAAATTAGCACGAGATTAATCTACTGTATCAAAGTGATACAGAATGAAGGAAGGAAATCAAAAAGTAGTCAGCGGAGACAAGAGCTTACCATGGGGCCTTCAAGAAAACGTATTTCCCGATTTACACCCTTCTGCCCTCAGAAATAGAAGAATTACACGATCTCACAGGCTTGGTACACTCATTCAACTCTTTTCATCAGACCTAGAGTTCCCCGCATTCTGTGTAGTTGACGGATTACCATCCATCCTAGTTGCTAAGGGAGGCCCTGGTGGATACCGAACATTCAGGCGGTCATCAGCACCTGACACCTCGATGCTGGAAGAAAGAATTCTGACCTATACTAGTAAGTTTCCATATACCTACCAAATCCCATTCTGCCACTCAAGCTCTTTACCTCCTTTACCACATCCCCCGTCATAAATTAGAGATCGGCTTCCCCGGGCAGACGATCCTTGAGGATCTTTCTTCGTCAAACCAAAAGAGGCATTAGTCTACCCACACATGCTCAAAATACCAGAAAACAGTGCATGTCCACTTCATATATTCTCACTCGGATTAGCAAATATTAAGAAACCCGCCTGTCTAGGAACGAAACTGGCCCCAAGAGCTGAGATTCCTAGCACCACTCAGCATCCGGAACCATACTCATGCTAGGCAAGAAGTTCCCAGAAACTGGGATTGGAAAATTATATGGTGGAATAATACAACTCATCTGAGCGACTATACAAAATGTACCTCCCCCACTTCCAGGTACCTCCTTCCAGGACGAGTATGATGGACCAGCTACTCCCTTAGCCAGCTTGAAATTATCGAGTATTTTAGAAATTGCATGCGGCAGCCAGCTTAAATCCCTTTTGAAGACATCGCGCCATGTCCATTATGCCAACCGCTCCACCTTGTTAGTAGCAAATCATCCACGCCCCCAAAAAAACAAGCAAATAAACAAAATTAGACCCAGGCCCCCGGAAACTGTACCCCTAACACATGGCGGAACTAAACAGTATTCCGATCTGAACCCAACCCAGGCCAGCAACACAGGATATGGTCTCGGTGGGCATCAAGACGGCTAGCCTGATGTCGACCCGATCGCAGCAGTACTCTAGGCCCCGAGTGTGGTACAGTACACGATGATAAGCCACCTTCTTTGTACTAGATATTGCTGGATAAACCGGTATACAAACCTTTCATTCACTTCTTTCCCAAGAGTAACTAAGGAGTCACCCAGCCCAAGACAAGGTATTCAGAATGACTCCAGGGACCCAGCTATTAGCTCCCATCTGGACCTCAGCTCATCTTGGGCTAAATTTCTCTTTGACCCTCGGAATGATACCATAGAAACTCCAGCGATTGAACAAAGTGCTATATCGTTGAAGTTGCCTCTTTCAGTAGAGTTTGGCGCTTTTCCATTTTATTGTCCCTCTGGGGAGCCGAGTAGCGCCCCTTTTGCTGTGTTTTTCACTTCTCTTCCAGAATAGGGAATTTTCGACTACACGGCACACGGTCCAATTGCTCAAATTTCTACGACGGTGGGCAGGTGCCCTTCTTACGCTCAGGGGGGACAAACCTAACCTACCGTGCCGAATAGATTCGAATTTTTACGAGTCAGCAGGAACCCACTTGCACTTATACTTGCGCCATGGAAAGAAGGGCGAAATGGAAGAGGTATAGGAAGGGAAAAGGCTAGGAAATAAGCTTTGGAGACAAAGGATCTCCCGAGATAATTGGAGCAGTTAAGATGAAAATAATAATAATCCCTCTCAATGGTTTGTTGGTCCCCTCTTTCTTTTACCAGGCTGACCCGTTCTCCAATTACGGCCGTACCAGCCCAAAATAGAATGCCGAAAGGAGAGTATGCAGAAAGAAGGAGGGAGGGGGGGGGGCAGAAGAGCTATGGCTGGAGCAGTGACACGAAAGGAACAATTTCGAACAAAACTCGCTAGGCCAAGACCAAAAGGTCAAAATAAAACCGAAAGATGCGCCGAGTAAATATCGAGTCACAATACTGTAGTACGTAGCCTTATCCCCCTCTTCCCCCTCTTCCCCCCCCGCCCCGTCAATGGAATTGATGGATGGATCCCTCTCCTCGCTTTGCAGTCATCACAGTCTTTGACCGCTCCATGTCGAACAATGCAGTTCGAGAATAGTGTTAACAGCCGCCTTCGGTTTATGTCTCGGCTCTGCTCAGGCTTCGTAGACAGTGCTCCCAACGGGCCAGGCCAAGGCAGGCCATCTGGAAAACGGCTTAGGCTGATATATGCCTGCAGGCTCGGGCCAGGCAAGGCTCCAGAGAATTTTACCAGGCCGGGCCCGGCTTTGCTGCGGGATGCCCTACCTGGCCCGTTGGGAACACTGCTCGTAGATGTCAGTTCTGACGAGGAGGATGCTATACCACTCTTAATCAACAACGTTGTCGAACTCAGTGGTTCCTTTAATGTCTAAAAAATAAAGCTAGAAACATGCTTATGAACGAGGGCCAGAGAAATCAAAGCTAACCCAAGGGGCACCGCCAACAAAGTAGGCACTCTCTGGGCTACTGTCAGATCTTTACCCTTTGCTCAAAGTCATGATCCGCATATTTAACAGTGCCCACCTGTGACTTCCTGGACGACCTGCCCCAGATGAGCTTTTTGCCGAAACCCTCCTTAAACAGAGCTTCAATCATAACCCTCAGGGCGCCCGTTCCAAGGCTATTCTAGCTAGGCCCATCTTCTAGAGAACATCCTTGTAGGAAAAGAAGCTTTGCGGTCCCTCTTCAAAGGTTTCCCAGCTTTCCGCTCATGGCCGTACTTAGGCATCAACAGGTCGATAGTGATCTGTGCATCCCCACCCCAGTACCTACAAGTTACGGGCATATAGTACCCGAACACTAGCCCGCAGTCCCACCGCAAAATTTGGCGGGAATTGACCCAAGGGAATTGCCAACCCCAGACCTACCCCCCAGCAAAAAAGTGGTTCGCCGAGCTTTTTTTTTTTTAAATGCTCGACTACTCCACTGCCCCCCGGATTCGAACTCATGATGGTCCCTGTTTCAAATTAGCCAACCAGTCTCCTAAGCCACTAGGCCATAGGAACTGGCCGATAATACCTTTTATTCTTGGTCTTTTAACTGCTTCTTCATAAAATAGACAGTTCAGGCGCCTGATACTTTATCTTTGGTAAAAAAGGACATCGGTATCCAATCATAGTACTCTCTCATGATATCGGTGGAACCAGGAACGGGGGGGGGGGGGGTTCCTGTGTGTACCTGTGCTCTGCATCCAAAACACTCGCTTTCTTTGTCAGAGGACAAATGTTCCCCGAATTCCATGGCTAGTATCTCTGATGTAACTATTCTTTGGTATGGGAAAGGATAGGGATAAACTTTTGTATGGTAAATTATCTATGCGTATCTGGCATCCCATACAAAATTCGGACTCAAGTGTTCGGGTTCTATATGCCTGTAACTTGTACTATCAGCGAATACAAAAACAGCATCAATAGTAGTACCTAAGGATTCCTAGTATCGGGGGTTGGCCGACCCTCCTCTATACGTGTGAGAAATGGGGAAATTGGTAAGATTGACTCCATTAAATAGCCCGGTGTCACTAAGTCTTCAAATCTATACCCCTCTGCTACTTCATGATAGGTCCCACCTGCCAGCCACGGGGTGGGCCGGCGGACCCGCAGCAGCCACTCCTCATGTTCGGAGTGTGACCTCAGATTAATTGTTGAAATGATGCGAGAACTTGCAGTTATGTGCTCAGGTCCGCCCATCAAAGTTCTGCTGGCTTTCCACCTCTTTCCAGCACTAATCAGCAACATCACAAATGCAGGGGAAGGGCTGCATGATAGCTTACATTCGTTACAAAGATACACCGCGCCTTGACAACCTGCTCGTTCTTGCCATTTAGGACTCGGGATGCTTCCACAGCCTCGGATGCGGCTTGCCTACCTCGAATGAGGACATCCCCGATATCCAAAGAAAGGCATAGTTTTTATCTGCCGGAGGCAGCGTATCAACTGCTCTGATCTCTGCAATGGCAACTAGTCCCAGCCGATCCAGAGATCCGTCATTAAACTAGTACAGTCTCCACCGTCTAAGCAGAAAGGGGAGCAATAATAGTCTGTCAAGTGTAGAGGACTGACTCCTTTTGACGAGTGCTTTCCCCGCCTAGGGGAAGAAACTCTGGTGGGCAACATAGCGAATGAGTCTGCGGGTAACTTTACATGTAAGCTCTCAACTATAGGTTTCTATACAAAGAACAGAAAAGGACAGGTCGGAACAGTAACCGAAAGTATTATCTCGCCAACTTCCTTGCATGGAGGGTAGGGCTTGGAAGGGAAACACGGGGGGTATCTCCAACATCTACATTCAGGGGGACTCTGCCTGCATGGTGAGCATCAAGAAGAGATGGAGGCATTAGAAGTAATCATACACTGATCTAGAGCAAAGTTTTCCAAAATTGCATAACTAGGGGTTTTTGTGGTCACCGCTTGATAAAGCAATCTCCTGGAACACTTGTGGAAAAACAAACCCACCAACAAGCACACCCAGTCCAACAAACATACTGTGAGGAACTTGCCAGCGAAACTATAATAGCTAGGCAAAGGTTATCTACAGGGCAAGATGTCTCGGTGGATATATCCCAGAGATTTGCCTGGTTCTCATTACCTGAAAAGCGCCACAGGAGATATCTCTATCAACAACAGAATGGCAAAGGATATGCACTATCTATATCTCTATTCTTAGGAGCTACGCCTTTTTTCTCTTCCCTTCCTCCCCGGTGGTTTGCCAGCCATCCATCCCTCCTCACTGGAGCAATGAGGGCATCCTAGGCTAACCTCAATTGATTGAGAAATCGTCAACCGCAGCACTATCTAGTAGTGATATGTTACTTATTTGCCCATTTCCTAAGAAACAGGCCCCTTTCCATAGTTTATCATGCAACCCGGGCTCTTTTCTTCCTCCACTGCTACTCCTCTAACCGCTCGAGGAAGTCATCACAATCGGTCGTCCAACCCGTGACGCCAGCGTGGGGAAGGTAGGTGGGAACTTCACATATTAATGCAAAAGGAAAATATAAAATATAAAAAAACTTAAATTTTAACAAGATTCTCTCCGGCTGGAATCCGGGAGTAGCCAGCAGACAATGAATTTAACTGAGGTTCTCCCGTCTCTCAAAAGCATTAACAAATCCGATGGTAGTCCCAGTATGGTGCGATTGTCATGAACCGCAGATAGATGAGAGAGAAAGTAATCCTCAAGCCAGTCATATCTCCTACCGGCATGTCGGCATCGGCCCGGGTACTAGAACACCCTCAGCTGTCACACGTTTGCCATGCACCTGTCATTCACAGGCCCTTCATCCCCTTTGTGTTTCTTATTCCGAGGCAGGAAGAAGGAAGGAATTTGTTTGGAAATTCTTAGATGGAAGGGCACCCAACCCCAACATCCCAACCAGGCGCACGGAAGTGGGTGTGTTGAAGGTGAAGGGAGACCAAGAAAAGAGCGGGGAACTCTGTGTCAAAGCCTTGGCCGGGGGGTATCCATGTCCATGTGGGGTCTTGTTTGGGGGCTTTGACTTACTGTACATCGGTACCTTTGAGGATTCTGATATTCCCATGTCTTGTTCAAATACCGGGAGGGCACGAAAAGAACAAAGGAAATGAGCTAGCAAATCCCAACATACCACCAAGTGCCTCACCACTCCTTCACCTGCACCGTCCTCCCATCTCCCCGTAGACATACAGAGAAAGCAATGGAGGTGAAGCCCAGACGGGGTATAGTACCGGTACGTATCTCGTACTCGCTCCAACAACCCTTCTATACCAAAGATAACCCTACTCTACATGAGCCACTCAACCCATCCTAAACCGCCCACGCTAATCCCCATAGAACAGGCTGCGCCTCCCCCTCGAAATTACTTGCCAAACCCCGCTATTAGCCTTATACACAATAGCGCCTTGTGTTAATTGAGAAGAGGAGGGAAAATATCTTTGGTTACATCGGCATTGGTGCTCTAGCTACTAGTGGGTAGGAGCCGTCTTACGATACCGGCATTGCTCCCGAGAAGGGAAGCGATCCAAGGATCTTGCAATGCACCATGACCAAGGCTCGAGGGTGGTCCCTGTATGCTAGTATACGATGAGCTCGGGTATCATTCACCACCTTCTTTTTCAAAGCTGTGATAATTGAGCTTTCTCCCGGATGTAAGAGGCAGAATTCTAGAGGACATTGTTTTTTCCGAACCGGATTAAGTGGCCTTTGGTTCTCCAAAAAAAATAATTCCCAACGAGAAAAGGAATAGAAAAAGATGACGCCGATATCTCCTCCTACTCCCTTCGACCTTGGAGTGGCACTCGGTCGCATCACATCTGCAGAAGGGGAGAGGGGGAAAGAAGGTTGGCCAATCATTACCCCTCAAAGGCTTGGAGCCTACCGCACCAAAAAATGACCCCCGCGAGCCTGGGCAGGCTTTCTGCAGGTCCGGGCGAGAGGTATAAATTATTATTTTTGGGGTCCCACGGGCAATTAAGCAGTTAAGAGCATTGAGCCCGCAGGATGGTCAGTCAAGATTGGATCGCATTATAGACTAGTGGTGAAAAATAGAGACCAGCCAGAGCCAGCACTAACACAAGGGAATCCTATTGGTATTTTCCGGAATCTATGTTAGCATGTTGCTTCTTGATCGGTCAACAAAATAGAATCCAGGCGTGCTCCAGCATCGATCACAACTTATCTACCAGAGATTTGATCAAAAAGAGCTCATTTCGCTCAGCGATATTGATATGGTAGACACTCGAACACTCTTCACTTTAAGACTTACGAGGATGGAGGCAGTGTCAGCCCCTCTGAGTCTCGATAGCTCAACCTAACTCGGCGAGACTAGAACCATAGTATTTATACTATTTTAGTAGTACAGGGCGAATGCGCTACAGTTTACACCCGAGTACTCCAGCTTGCAATGAGGGAGATGAAGAATCTAGGAGAGAATACTATAGCATGCAGACTAATCGGCAGACTAGAACACATACTAATTAGAAGTGTAAAAAAAACATCATGATATTATCAAACTACTATAAAATAATACCAAATTAACAAGCCCGAAGCCTACCCGAGTGACCGGGGATTCACGACCAGTCATAGCAAGCAAAAGGCTAGAGAGAGTGTTGAGCACGCCGCCTTGAGATCCAAATTTAAGATCAGGGCATGATTTAAAATTTCAATTCCTGATATCGAGATTTTACAGATCAGAATACCCGTAGTGCCCTGATGTGCTAGACGGATTGATTATGTGAGTAGGGAAGGTGGGAGGGCTTTTTCCAGCGGGTTTTCAACCTTCAACCAAGTTGTCATGTGCCTTCAGGTGCATAGGCAGCGAGATACCGACACGGCGACACCTGTATGTACAGGAGTCGTTGCCTCACCCCTTGCTGAGGGTATGAGTATGAGTCTTAGGAAGGGCTCTCGTCAACCTTATTAAATATCTTATCTATACACTGCAATGAAAATCGCAAAGTTGTCCCTCGTAGCCCGAGTGCCTGATTGTGAGGATGAGCAGGGCCCCAGCAATGACTTGGACTTGATTCCAGAATTTTACTTAATATTGTAGAGGACTAACACTAAGTAATAGTAGAGAAGCTTATCTTTAAATCTTAGGTTGAAGAGTGATTAATAGCCAAAGGTTAGTTCTCCGACCTTAATTCAACCTCACTTTCTTTTCCACTCTTTAAGAGTACAAGTTCCCGGCATATATCATAAGAATCGGAACACGGGGATCAAAAACTTGCAGGCCAAATTATCTGTGTGCATATGAGGACACATACTGGTACTAAATTAAGACTCAAATCCCCCCATCCTTTCTAGTGGGAACTTGTATCACACACATATTTTAGCTATGGGTCACATGAGTATCATGAGAAAAGTCGCACGCAGATTGGAGGGTGTTTAGTGCAGTGCGATTATTTAAGGGTTGCAATCTCTTGCAGCGCTGCGAGTGGCGACATTGCTTACCATCTTGGCGGTGCTTTCCCCCGTCTTGACAGCCCCAATTACCGTAGGACCTTATCAGGAAGCTCAGGATGAATGGCAGAATTAATGCCACACCCGCATTTCCTCTAACTGTTGATCTTAAGGTCACAGTTCCTATTTCAGGCTAAGTCTTGTTTCTGGTACAAGCACGCTCCCGCATTTTATGCCACTGCCCCTGTTTTATGCAGCAACTCTGCAAGGGAATGCAGGCATCCGATTTCAAACCATAATTGCACGCTCTATAAGCCCGGAATTTGACCCACCAGCACTGCGAAAACGGCGAAGCGTAAGTTCATTCATTGTAATATCACAGCTTGCATGCCTGAAGTTCACGCACAAACTCAATTGAGGAGCTTGTGTTCCAACAGAGCCGTACCTAGGACCCAGAAATTTGCAGGAGTCAAGGCTCCTTTCCCCCAGCCACCCAAGGACACCATCAAGAGAGGGTTCAATCCCCCAAGCTTGAAACGAGGTATATCCAAGGCAATGATCGCTATAGCCAACTAGTTGGAGTAAGTGCCCCTATCCGTCAGGGCCATCCAAAGGTTCGGGTTCACGTGTGGGGACTGTGCTATGATAGGTGTGCACGCTTCGTGAACGTGGAGAAATGTTGTTTGTGTCTTCTTTGGTTGATGGTAGGTTAATCTACGGTACCATACCGGTACGATACCAGCAGCCCCCGGATTCATCCATCGGACTGTGCACATGCAGCACTGACATTTTCCAGGGCCTTCTAAACTAGGCATCCGCTCCTTTGAATTGAAGAGGAATGTTGTTCTACTCGTACAGAAGCCGACCTTACCAACATCGCCACTGCTGGCGCAGCGTCGTGGCTAGTGCCAAGAACTCGACGAGGTATCACATAAACAACCCCCCCTTCCCAGAAGCAGAATTTCAAGAAATCTTCGCCAAGAATCCGATCACCATTCACAGTCTTCACAACGAAACTGAGCGGGTGACGAACAGGGAGCAGTATGAAAACAGGTAACTTTTTGCTGCCCCACCTCGATGATCCCCTCCTTCCCACCAGATACCGGTACCCCAGTCAATCACCCGCCAAGTTTCTTCGTGTCTACGGTGGCGACTATCTCTTCCCCAAACCGACACGGTACTTGCCACTCAGAGCTATTTTTCAAACTCTAAGGCTGTGCAATGTCGATCTCTGCCCAGCTTCACCTGCCGTCGAAACAGGTTCAAATTTTGCCAGGGAGTGACTCCGAGCATGTTACCCAATGTGCCACCGTATTCAACACCCCTTTCTGACATCAGAAGAGGGGATGTCACGCTTATCGCAAGCAAGAAGCCAAAAGCAGGGGTCGCAAGTTGGTGTGGATTGCACCCCGCCATTCCAGATCTAACTTTATGTAGGCGATAGGTCACCAAATAGCTTTTTTGTGCTGACACTATCTAACCACTCGTGATGGATCGTACGATACCCGACGATCGCGGTACCACAATAACTACAAGCTCTTGAGAACCTGTCCTGGCTTCGACGAGTGGGTGGCTAAATACCGGTAGTCTATCTATTGCTAGCTTCTGAGGATTGTTACTTCTGTCCGCAGAGGGCTCGGGATCCGGTGCATAGGTCAAGCTTCTGCGCGGCCTATGCTACGCCCGAGGCGGGTAGTGTCGTGATCCTAATTCATGTCTTGGACAGCCCCAGGGCGCTTGGATGATGGCTTTGGAAAAGTGGCTCCGCGATACAACACACTCCCGGGAACTTGGAACGAGAACCCTAAGGCAGAAAACTCCTTGACAGCTAAACTACTCGAGTAAGGTTCTTCTCTCGTTGCGGGTAGAGTCCGTTAAATCCGGCGGTTCTACTGGCCGAATACGTCGTCACTGATTTCCGAGGGGTCGTCAGTGCTGGAACCTCTAGGGACTTCTTTTCTTTTTCTTCTTCAATCCAATTTCCCGTAACTCACCCCTTTTTTTTCCGCCATGGATTTTTACCTCTCTCGGTTACTCGTATCTAGCAATAAGTCCTGGAGTACCGGTACCAGCACACTATCTGGAAATATCGCTATTATTACACAACCACCCAACTGGCGAAAACAAATCCTATCTCATCTCCAGATATTTTATGCTAGATTCGAAAGAGAGAGCCAATCTAAACCCCTCTTATCCCATAGTCCGTCTGGTAATGCGCCCAAGAAAACTGGTCCCTAACTAGAAATAAAGTACAGTACTAGAGGTTTCAAACTGAGACCTGCTCCACCGGTTTTCTTGGGCGCACTGACGGACTAAGGGATAGCGTTAAGAGAGAAAAAATTGAGAAAGTTGGACGACCTTGAGAAGGCAGTGAAATTGAGAGAGTACTTGCAGCCTTATTTCAAGATACTGCCCCCCCACTCCTTGAGGGGCTCAATGAAAAGGTACTCATCCAGTATTGGGACCCAGTTCGAGTGCTCACTGGCAACTTCACCTGCAGTTATCGGAAGAGTTACCGTATTCCAAAAGCTCCCGCTCTGTTCGAATCACTTGGCTGCTGCCAGGGTTCGGTGCGGCTAAAGCGCCGCATTCGAGGGCACAATCTATAAAAAACACCTCTTGCTTACTCCGGATTTCCTCTGGGTGTTGCGGCGTCTAGTTAAGATGCTCCACTCTCGGTAGAAAAGTAATACTTTCTACAGCTTGCATATCCTGATACACTCCTACTCCAGTAACTGTTGTTACCTGGAGGTAACTTCGAAAATAGCAAGCATCCTCCCTATTTCACGCCCGAATGAGCCTGATTGGGCTGTGCCTTCAAATGCTTCGGATAGTAACGACTCGCGTCTTGCCCCTGCCACTGATAGTCGGGTGTGATGACTAGCTACAAATGATGAATGCATTCTCATTGGTATACTCCAGTACATGTACTAAGTGAAGCAAGTTATACCTTGTGATACCTTGGAAGCGCTTCCCAAATCATAATGTACCACTCTAGCCCCAATCTTTCTAGGCGAAAATCTTCCTTGTTTATTTCCCGCCATGTCCCTCCTTCTTTCTTAAACCCACCGTCGTTCGTTGTTTAATCCTTTTCTGAAGCCCTTTTGTCACGGCCGAGGAAATATGCCGCTCGTTAGATCTGGTATTTGGCTCCTTGGAGCATTACTGTCCTTTACATCGGTAGTGCACGGCGAGGGCCCTAATCCTACCGATGATTTTTGTTCCTTAAGTGGGCATATGAGTAGGACTCCCTCCAACTTGTCGGAATGCTTTCATCCACTTGTTTACTGACCAAAGGTCGAAGCATATAGTGGCCCAGAAAGATGATATGCTTTATATTGCTGGAGGATGGATGTTGTATCCTTCGCCGTACACGGATTACAATGGCCCCAGTTCGTGCCCCTTTTGAATGTACTAGCGCAACGTTCTCCCCTTTCTCCAAGCTAACAATTCGACAACACGTTTAGATATGGTACTTCGGTCGTTGAACGTATCGAAGAGTTTTCAAACTTCTCTTGACAGTGCCAATTATATTCGAACGGAAGAAGTCCCAGGCACAGTACCTGGTGTACAAGATGCTGCGTTCTTCCCTACGGAATCCGGCTTCGACCTTACTTTTGGAAAGTGGTGGCCATACAACAGTACCTTTTATGGAACTAGGGATGCCCCTATCGAGAACAAGAAATGGCAATACGAGATTGCGACTCAGAAATGGACGAATACGGATATAACACTAAAGAATTGGTTCCAACCGAACACTCAAATGAGGTTATCTAGTGGAATGACAGCATGGGTTCCATCATTGAAGAAGGGTTTTCTTTTCGGTGGTTTGATGGTCGCAGAAAATGGAACATCGCTCAAGGTGACAGCGCTTGAGGAGCATAACGGTCTAGTCACCTATGACCAGGCTACTGATACGTGGACAAACGAAACCACGCCAATTGGAGGAATAGCTGAGGGAGGCTTAGTGCATATTACAACAGCTACAGATGAGGTCTTAATTCAGCTTGGTGGAAGGTCTGAATGGGCTACCCGCTTGGTGTGTCGCTCCGTTTATTGAAGTCCACGCAGAATGCTGATAGAATCTGGTAGAGACCATTTTCCGAGATCAACATTTATAGCACAAAAAAATCAAAATGGTATACCCAACATCTGGCACCTGACGCTACAGTGCCGACTCCTCGATTCACGTTCTGCACTGCTCTCAAATCAGCTCCTGATGGTTCTAGCCATCAAATCTACATTATGGGGGGTCTTGAGGCTGGTAGTTCAGCAAATGCTAGGGGAGGTCCAACCACCACATCCGTCTGGGTTCTTTCGATTCCAAGCTTTGAGTGGACCCAACTGCCGTTTAAGTCAAAGAACACGGCTGCCGACCCGAAAGGGAGGATTGCACCAAGTTGTCAGGCTATCGGAGAGCATTACATTTTCTACTATGGCGGAAGGAACGTCCCGAGTTACTACAACGTGCCTTCCTGCGACAAGAAGGCAAATGCTGCATTCCTATTCGATGTCAACACATTGACATGGACAGACGAGTTTACGCCGAATGAAGGAACATACGAAGTTCCCTCGAATGTTATTGGGCTTATTGGTGGCGAGTATGTTATCCAGCCCCTTAAAACGTGGCGATGGATGCACCAAGAATGAACACTAATCACCTGGTAGTAAAAACGGAGGCTCGACCAAGAAAGCGCCAGTCAAAGGCTGGAGCGACCCCGACCTTGAAACCATAATGACACTAAAGACCATCACACCCGTGAACCCGAACACCAGCGGAAGCCCCAGCAACAATGGCACAAGCTCACCTACCGGTAGCGGATCAGACTCCAACTCAAACCCATCTAAAACCAACGTTGGGGCGATAGCCGGGGGCGCAGTAGCAGGTGTAGCGGCTGTGGCACTTGGCCTCCTGGGTGCGATGATGCTCCGTCGGCACCGTCAAAAGAGGAAGGGGCCACAGCTTTCCCCAAACCCTACGAAACTCCCACTAACCAGCACCGGGAATCTAGAAGAGGGTCGTAGTAGCCCTCAGGAACTTATGGATCATAATCGGGTTAGTGGGGGAGGGGGATACGCTGCGGAATTGCCGGCGGCAGAGGTGGCGAGGGAGATATACACTAGACATAGAAACGGGCTAGGGAAATAATACAGCGATAGAAGGGAGGAAAAAAAGAAGGAAGGGAAAACTCCTTCGCCGTTATTCACTCAGGCCTATCTTTTTTTTTCAGCAATCCAACGATCTGGCTCCTCTAGGGGACAACGCCCTCTCACCCATCACTCACTCACAGCTCACCAACCTATCCTTCACTTCCTGTCCATCAGGCATGCACTGCGCTCTGTCAATCTCCTTTTTTTTCTTTCTCAGGCGCAAGCGGGAGGGCATCATCGTAGTCCCATGGCACATTAGGTTCTTCTATATTGCACTGTACAATACATGTCATTTTAATCAATAAAAAACTATACATGTTTGAGTAAGAACAATAACAAAAATCCAAAACCATATTTGCCCCCGCGTAGCATAACGGGAGATGGCATTCCAAACCATTTGCGGGGTCCCTTCCTCCGCCGTCTCATATTTTAGTCTCACCTCCGGTGCATTACGAGACAAGATACCGATGATATGATAACCAACACTTCGGCTATAATCACATGACTCAGGAAGAAACTCCAGAGAACAAGAACCAGAAGAACTAGAAGAGAAGAAAATATGCCTGCGTGCAGTGTGCGGTATACACGCGCACACCACATTCCCACCCAGCCAAAATCCAAAAGAACCCATCTCCCAGTCCGATACAGCGAGAGAGATCCAGAGCAATCCATCACGTCCGCGGTACCGGTAATATATATATATAAAAGAATCCAGAAAGAGAGACCCATACCATAAAAGAACAGCGGGGTACCAAATTATCCAAGAACCGGGATTTCTAGCATGAGACAGCAAGACCACACAAGTCACGTAAGCACGGAGCGAAGTTAAGACTCCACACTTCGCACCCTGTACTATACTCGTACTAGCACTACCGGTAGTATACCGGTAATAGCATAGCGACAGGAACAAACTTTTTTTTTGCCAACCCCTTTGGAAATTACCGCCGTTTCAGAATTAATTGTTTTCCCCCTCCCTCCCTCCCTCCAACTCTTGCTTCCTTCCCCTACACCTCCCTTTCCGGGCTATTATAGGAGTTCCTTTACCGGTGGGTGGTGACTCTTGGGGGTCGAGATTTGGATTCGCCGGAAGCATATGCTGTGCGCAGGTATCATACAACAGGGTCCTAGTTGAAAAATTCCCTTCTCTGGAAAAGGGGGGGAGGGGTCGCTCACTCCTTCTCTAGGAGATTTGGACAAATAAGTAAATAGATAAATAAATAAATAAATAGGTTGGTACTTTTGTCGAGGAACTTTTGTTGCGCTTTTGTATGGTGTGGGGAGAGTTCATTGTTAGCACGAGTACTACGAGTACTTGGCGACGTGAAATGGGTGGGTACCCGTAGGGTACCGGCAAGTGTGCCCTTTGTCGAATTGGATGGATGGATAGTTTGTCATAAGTGTCAGTTCCCCCCCCCCTTCCCCCACTTTATCTCTCCCAGCCGTTTTGTGAATAAAGCCGAAGAAACTTGCGTTTTTTTATTTTCTTTCGGTTTCTTTCCCCTCCTCCCCCCGAGAGGGGAGGGGCGGAAGAAGGTGGAAGTGGAAGAATCAGGGGAAAAAGGTATAAATGTTGGTGGTAATAGAGTCATTTAGCACTTTTATCATACTTTTTATTTTATTTTCGACCCGAAAAATGCCTAATCTCCGGTATATACCCGCTAAGTTGCTGGACTCGGGTACTGTGGGGTACAAATTGCGCCCTTGCACGCTTACGCCAAAGAAACGAGTGATTTCGACTTTCGAACACATGCAATAAGGATAAAAATTTAATAAGGGATTGGCTGCCAAATGATTTTCTGATTTTAGGACTTCTTTGTCTCTTTTCTTTCTCTCCCTCCTCCTCCCTCCTCCATCCTGCTCCGTTTTTTGATGGTTTGCTGGTTTGATATGGGTGAATGGATTTAGAAATTTTTGGTATCATACCAGTACACGGATATATGAATAAGAGGGGAGGACTAGGGAGGGGGGAATCTCACCACATATATCGACGGTAAATACCCGCATTGTCCTCCCCTTTCCTTCTGTCGTCTTCGGTATCTGCACGCTCATTCGTCAATGGCTATCGGGCTTGTACAATCACGACTATTATATCCCTTCGTTTGACGCCGGATCCCACAGTTTTTAAGCGTACAGCCTATATTACCATACCAGAGAAGGATCGCAAATTGTCAGCTGTGAAAAGGAGAGGGGGGGGGGGGGTATTGTATAAGTCAGGTAAGTTATACCGGTAGGTGACAAAATAAAATTCACATTTCTGTGATTCTTGAAATATGGGGAGGGGCTTGAGGACCTTTCCTTTCCAGGTAACATAAATAACAAAATATTATATAACCGACGGAGGGGGTTCCTGTCGTACAAAAGGTGTCAAAAGAAAAAAAGCCGGATCTGGAGGGAGGGAGTATGATTGACGGGTACGTGCTTGATGCGTACCGTATCAAGCACCATCATGCAGGTACAAGCACAATCTATATCCTAAGGGATTAGCCGTACTGCCTGTACCCGCCGGTTTTTAGTACTCTTAGAAGCAGAGATCGGCGGAAACTCTATATAATAGTGCTATGTATAAAACCTAACAAACTGTTTACTTCTATAACCGTTTGTTCCCAAGAGCTTCAATCGCAAACTTTTTTTTTCTTTTCTTTTTCCAATGGCTAACTTAACTTAAGGATACAAAGTATTCTGGTAAACGAAGAAGCGAAAAACAAAGACAGAATAAGGGGGGAAACATGCTAACAGCTGGTCAGGTATCAGAATAAGGTAATAATAATAAAAAAGAGAGGATGGAAGACAATGTGGAAAAATGAGAAGACACTCCCGTTTCCTACGAGAGAAAAAACCCGAGAATCAAGAATACTAAATAGAAAAATAGTAGAAAAAAGAAAAAAAATGCGAAAACACCTTCACAAATTCACCAATAACTCAAAGGTAGTACATTGTCTGCCTAACGTCAGCATGCGGGCCTCCGGACCACATCTGCACCGCCTTTTGATAGTTTGCCTTAGCTTCATCCTCACTATTAGTGCTCTTTACACTACCGGAATCACTAGCATTGAGAAGGCCATAGATATAGCAGCGACCACGTTCGCAGACCAAGTCGGCATAGTACGCTGGTGGGCAAATGCTTACAGACTTGGTAGCACGACCAAAAAGGTAGCAGAGATTATGAGTCTAGGTATATGTCAGTCAAGATTCAGGAACCTTATAAGATATATGTAGGTAGGGGGAGGGGTACCAAAGTTTGTAGGGAGTCTGCATCAAACCCATTCTTGTCGTGAATGACATAGTAGTGGGCTGGCCGAGTGGTGCCCTGAAGTCCCGCATGCGCCTGAAGGTAAAAGTCATAATCATAAACGGCCGTAACGCCTCGGTCAACTACTGTGCCAGGCGCCGGGTTTCCAAGTCTGTCGGCTCTCTCGCTGTTTGTTGGGTAGAAGCGAGTGTGGTGGCGTTTGCCCACAATAATAATTGTGACCTTTGGCCTATAATCCGCCCTCATCACAACACAGGCTTCACGGAGCTTCGGAAGCTCCATCTCGAGCACAGTCTTAAACTGGCCTTCGCTAACGCCATCGCGATATACAAGAATCGCTTCGGGTAGCCTGCCATTGTTCTTATCCCTCCAGAGTGACAAACGCTCGATCATCATCTCCCGTAGCTCAGTTATCATCTATTAGTTCAAACAGTATCAAGTCAGTAATCAATTATTTAATTATATTAGCTAAGAAACGAACCTCTTTTTTGGATTCCTGAAGTCTTAAGGAAGCCGGATATTGAGCAAAATCAGCATCGATACTGGCAACAACTCCAGCGATGGAGGGAGTTCCCCTCAAGCTCCCTGGGGAAGGGTGAGTCACGTCACACCCAACCTAAATTCTTTTAGTACATCCCTGCATGGAATAGGATAAAGGAATCGTGGACCTACAATCATTGTCGTTTTCTGCGTCAAAAATCCCATATCGGTTTTTCCAAGTCCATGGTTCCTTCCATGAAGCTTCAAATTAAACTTCAATGCAAGATTGGCGAAATATTGTGCCTGACCCTTTTGATTCTGAATCTTGGTAGATTGGGCACAGACAGTACCAACACCAAATCTCACATCACCTAATGTTTTAACAAGAGCATAGTTTGCTTTATCCTGGCTAGGTAGAATGACGAGTGCGATCTGAACACCTCGCTTCTTCAACGTGTCGAAGCAAGGCATCAGTTTTGTAGACAAGTCCTGGCCCATCGTCATTTGAACAACCGAGATATCGCGAGCAGTCAAAGGCGGAAGAGAAACACCGCACTTTCGGCACATGCTTTGAAGGGCATTACATAAAGCAAGAGGTTCCTGCACACTGCTTGATCCGTCTTTTAAAATGATTGCTGCCCATGTTTTGGCTGAGCCGCTCTTAAGGAATCTAACATCCCTAAGGTTCCACGACGCATCACTGGTAACCTTTGGACCACCTGCGTATTGTACAGGTGGCGCAGGCAGAATTCTCGCTGGAATTGTAACCATTTCAGTCGAAACGGACAAATTAAACGGATTCTAAATAAAGTCAGTATACACCATAGAGATTGTTGAAAATACATACTAGTAGTTGACTTGGAGGTTTGAGCCCAAGAATGGATAAACCCTCTCCTACAATAGATTCCGCGTTTTGCTTAGGGCGACGACAAGCGTAGGTAATCATCTCGCGCGTCTGTTCGTCCAAAAGCTTCCCCTTGAAAGACTGTCCGGGCAGCACGGTAGCTAACTCGGGAGGCAACAAAATTGCCTTTTCTCTTGTACCGACATTAACACATGGGAGGTCGGCCTGCCAAAGAGTGATGTTGTATTCTAAAAGTATTAGCACTGTTGTGTAGAACGACATAATGGAATGAAATAGAATAATAGATATTCAATTAGCAGCAACTTACTTTTTTTAAAGTAATTAACAACCGAGACAGTCGAGCCGTCATCAGAAATAAACGTCGCTTCCTTGGAAGATCTGTTACCAAGGCTGACGATCGTCTTGTACTGAACCTTGGGCTTGCCACTAGGATCCGTAAGATGTTTTGTGCTCACGCGCAAACCTTTCAGAAAGCTACCGAGTTCGGGGCGCCTTCCATATTCTTTCATCAAGTCCGCAAGGCTTCCTTCTCTATTTGTCAAAAGTCCCAAATTAACTCAAATTTTTTGACAAGCACTGGATGGAACTCTCCATGGAAGACCAAACATACTTGTAGAATGCTGTCATGCAAACGTTCACATTGCAAAGGACCCGGCCCATTGAGGGACGTATTGAAGAATAGTACCCGCGAAGAGCTAGCAATCCACGAGGTAGAAGCTGTTGATGGTGAGGATTGGGCTCCGAAACAAAGAACTTGGACTTTCCTAGAGGAATGACAGCCGGGTTCTGTGAGGGAGGCTTGGCCAAAATGATGTTCAGTGCCTGGATCGCTGGCGATGAATCAAAATCCGGATCCAATCCGTTAACATAGTGCTTGAGGCTATCTGGTTCAAGTAGCTGGACAAGTGTGATTGTAACGGCATAGACCTTGGACTTTTCATGCGGCCCTTCCTGGTCCGCATCATAATAACGGACCTCCACTTGAAGTTTATCATCAGCAATCTCTAGCTTCTTCGCGGTGATAATCGTTTTGGCATAGTCGGTTGCCATGAGATCTCTAGTTGCTCGGAAAGATGTCAACTCCAAGAGTTGAAAGACGCGTTTCCTGATCCTCTTGATCTTAGGGTCAGGAGTCATTGCGACATCATACTTAAAAAGCGTCTGCGTGGGTAGAGCCACTGGAAAATAATTCGCTCGGACCAAGGTCGAAATCCCTTTCGTCCCGAAATTGGGGCGGGGAGGCATAAGCGGTTCATTTGTTCTCGTTTTAACAGCGACGAGTTTGTCCTCCATCGCCGTAATGTTCGGATCGACAGCTGGATGCGTGCTACTATCATTGGATAAAATGTTAGAGATAAATGTATTGATAGCAGATAGACAAACCTTGAGAATATGGTATCGCCAGAATACCCACCTCTTCCTCCACCCCTCGGCCCACCCCTCGGCCCTCCACGACCCCCACCACCGCGATCGTACCCCCTACCACCACCACCACCGCCCCGGCCACGATCATACCCACCTCTCCCTCCTCCAAAGCCGCTAAACCCACCTCCACCTCCACCTCCACCTCTCCCTCCGCCGCCACGCTGACCGCTCATGATTTGTATAAGGGTAACGGGATATTTTGTTGCGAACCGAAAAAACGTCCCAAGGCAACTCTTCTCAAAAGAAGCGTTAGATGAAGGTAACTCTAAATGTGAACAGTTAAAGAAGTAAAGCCCGAAGCCCTACTTAGAAATGTGGGTGTTTTTCTGTGAAAACACGAGGGCAAGAGGGTGTTGGTGCAGGAAGGGGGGTTTGGTGTCGCAGCTTATATAGTCCTACCCCACCACAAAAAAAAACCCTAGACATCCGGCCCTCCCACTTGGGGGGACGACAACGCCTTAGTAAATTTACGGGTTATCCACCGAGAGACAAGGCTGTCAACTGGCTCTTTCCTTAGAATGACTGTACGGACTGTTGCTATTCCATTCCCGTAGGCCTAAGGGCGATGGCAAGGAAGCGGGGGCGAGGTGGGGATAGAAATTTCTAGGCTTAGTTGGGGGAAGCCCTACACTCCCGGTATTCTATTTTTCAAGTCTGGCTGCAGCTCAAGAATTGTTTCACCAGCGGTTCCAACCTGCTCCAATCCCACACAGCACAATCGATTCCGATCTTTAACGAGTGTCACAACAGTCTGCAGTAGCAGTCTAAGCAAGATTCCCCTCTTCCTCCTCCCACTTCCTGCGTTAGTTTGCTTCATAGCAGGAAGGGGGGGGGTCGTAAAGAATATTAGATAAAAGTACTTTTCTATCAAATCAAAATACCCCAGCGAACATCACCGCCCGCTCATCCAGCTATGGTTATGAGTTCCCCCAGCCAACTCAGAAAAGTCTCCCCTCTCAGGCGGGACAAAGCAAGGACAGCAGTATGCTAGACTCATTCCCGAGCATGTGCTTGATTCGCCCTCATACCCGCATGCCAATATCCGTCTCATCCGGAATGTGTTCGCGATGGGGGGAGGGGGGGATAGCCAGCTGTTGTGGAGCCAGTATTCTCCTTCCTTCCTGCAACGAGTACGAAAAAAATAAATAAGGACGCACCATCGAGTCATTACAAGACTAGCAATCATTAGGTAGAGGGTACGAGTACTATACTCGTCCATCCAACACAAGTAGGGAATCCCCCTCTTTTCCCCTACTTTTATGTTTGATCGATTTCTAGCACAGTATGCGTTCGTAATTGTAATGCGGCCTCAACAGGAAAGATCGGAGGAGGGGGGAGAAACCACTCAGCGGCGAAGGTCAAGTTGACCTACCCACCTATCTGTAGCACTATAATCAGCCTGTTTTGCGCCATACAATACAATTCCGCAACACTTTCAAGACACTTTACAGAGAATTAACCTTGAATCTGAACTCACGCGCGATCAGCGGGAGCGAGCCCTTCCCGTCGAGTTAAACTACTAACTGGCGCTTTATCAGCAAACCGCCGGTTGGCTAACCTTCGGTAAACGAGGTTTACCGATATACATCTACCCGATAAGGTCCTGCCCCCCCCTCAGTCAAAACACAAATTGGCTACGTGCTTGTGACAGGTCCGTCCACACCAGCCGCCGAAAGAATGGAGAGAAAGGACTGGGAAAAATCCAGGTCGGCCAACTTATGATGGTGTTGTATCCACACTCACTACGTACCTGTCTCGCTGCGGCCGGGGGTTTCTACTGCTGACCCGGATGGAGCAAGGCATATGAAGGAGTCACGGGTACAGCACACTAGAGAGCACTCGAGCAAGCAGGCAAGCAATGATTCCGCCCACAGTCACTCACCAACAGTTGCGGAGGAGTGATAGCTCATCATCCGGCACTATAATCAGATGCCCGCATTTTTCGGATCATATCGCATCAAATAGCCTGCCGGTGGGCTGAGCGAGGGAGGGAGGAACTGGCCTTCCCTCCCAAACACAAACACAGAAACAAAAACAAAACAAAAAAGCCACGAGAATTACTGACTATCACCTTTGCGGCCTGGTATTATTTTTTCTTTTCTCGATAAGCCAAAGAAACAATTTCATTCCAAAAGTGAGTTCCTACTTGTGCTCGTACTGTATAATACAACATTATTGACACTCTCAGCGCTGCGTCTTGGAATCATAGTAGCGGGTTCTTTATTAGAGTATGAATAATTGTACTCTTGCCCGAATCGAGAGAGCACGACACTCTTCCCCTCTAACCCCACCCCCTCTCCCTCTTCTCTTTTTCTTCCTTTCACAGGTACACTATTCAGCGAAAAAACGTCGGAATACATCCTCTTCATGCCATACCTCGGACAACCCACATCAAAGGAGCACCCTGCCATTCCCATACTCGGATAGGGGGGTTGGTGATGGGATGTGCAGGGGATCGATGCCAAAACTTTTTGCCCTTCCAAGCACTATCTACCAAAATAGATCATTTTTTTACCTCTGACGGTGGTGGGCACCGAGGCCTCAAAGCCCTGTCTGTTCAATCACGAACTTCTACCCCGGAGTGATAATCCCGACCACAAACCCACCGCTAAGCCAGGTACTCGTAATTCTCTGACGTTTGTGAACACAACTGCTATTGCATATGTGCAAAAATCGGACCGGAGCCTCAAGATTTTGGTGTATGCAAGAGCGGTTGTGTTCACAAACGTCAGAGAATTACGAGTACTTGAGTACAGTACTCGAGTATGGGTACAATTTCGCCTATGGCCTCAAGGCGGCTCGAGCTCAATTGAGAAGGCACGGTACCGGTGCTCGTAGTAAGCAAGAGGAGTTCGAAAGCAGGGGTCTGAGGTTTGTAGTTGTATGGGCGCTCATCTGCACGTAGGTTCTTGGCCATATATTTTTGCGAATTCCTGCTTTCGGGATTTCCTGCGTGAGACGAGTGCTCATTCCCGGTTGGAGTAGCCCCCAATTGAGCAAGACCATCATTGACAGTCGGATTGCCAAACTCAGCCGCACCAGGATTAACAAACTGATAAGCAAAAGTGTAGCAATAGAAAGTAAAAGTTTCACTTTTCCGTCAGCCCAATTTTTCCTCTCCTGCTTTGCCTATCAAAAGGCAACGATCTTGAGGTGTAAAAAAGAAAGGGAGGAAGAAATAAAAGAAAGCACATCTTTTCTTGGGACTGTCGTTTCTCTTTCCTATCCTTCTTCCTGGCGTTAAAATTGAAAGATGAGACGGGGGCAACAGTCGGGAGATAACTAAATCTGCATACTGGCCAGCACCTGATAGCCTGGCTTCATGATGGTACAAGTACAAGTAGTACCAGGCTGCTTTTTTTCCATCCCTTTTCTCTGCTCTCGGGCTTCTCGATCCCTCCAAAATGCTCTAAGTTTGTGCGGCCAATCGTTAAACATCCGTCTCACCGGGCCTGCGGCGGCCCACCCCCACCACGCAGCCGTCTCAATCGGCCAACCAAACATTCCGGCAGACAGGAACTGAAAGTCGATCCTCAGGACGAAGCCAGAAACCCCGGATGAATCCCCCTTTCCCATTTTTCCCGCACCTCGGTCGGGAACCCGGATCTTGGTTCATCGCATCGTATTAAAAAAACTCCTTTCAATGTCGATCACGTGAATTAGGTCCTGTCCCTGAGAGATAGCTTTCCCAAAGACATCAGGAAAAACCATTGGGAAAGGGAAGGGGAGAAGAGATTCCACCATCCTCCTGTCCACCCTACATCCGTTACCATCGTCCGAACCCAACGCTGGCAAAAATATTCGGCGGGAGGCCCTTTGGAGAGTATAATAGCCCGGTCGCTGAACAATGAGGCTCTGGAGACCGACAGGGAATCAAGGTTGCAAGACCGGGCAAAATAAATACTCTAGACACAGAAATGCTCGAATATACGATTCGGCCAACCCCGGTGCAAGGGGCAAAGAAGGGTAAACTGGGCTACCACATGCGGTCAGTATGTCACCAGTACTCGAGTACTTGAGTATAGTCGCCTCGCACACGTGGGGGCCGTTTTCTTCCGGCTGTGATCTTGGGCCGGCGGTTAGCAAATCGTGATAGCTAGGCCGAAGACAATCTGATGTGAGGCATGGCCATACTTGCGCTCTCTTTGGTATACGTGGCAGGTAAGGTCAATTGGGTGAGACGGTTAGATTATTATGTGGAAGAGAGCGAGGGAATGAAGGTAACTAAGGAGATTGTTAGAACGAAAAACATGAATAAAAAAGAGTACTTTCAGCCCAGCACCACCGCGTAATATAATGCCCACCGATCTATCTATACCCCCTATACCAGTTTTCCCAATTCTCCAAAAACAAAAGCAGGCCAAACAAATGAGATTAGATGAGGTAATGCATATGGAAGAGAGGAGAGTGAAGAGATAGAAAACATCTCGGGGTGGAGAGATAGCAGTATAGGGCCACCCCAGTTTTGTATTCCAAAGCGTTCCTCAAAGTAAAAAAAAACTTCGACTCCAATTAAAACGTGAGGTACCCAAGTCCAGATAAGGGAGAGAGATCGAAAAAGATCAACGACAAGATAAACAACCCAAAACCACAAACCACAAACCACAAACCACAAACCACAAACCCACCAGCCTGTCTAACAAATGCTCTGCTATCATACCAATCTAGACAAAATCCAGCCCGTGCCCAAACTGTGAACGGCAGAAGCCGGGCACCCACTCCACCCGAGCATGGAAACGAAGTACCTCAATTGCCCACGACCGGTTCTTTAAGGCAAAAGTGGGAAAAAGAAAAAAAAAACCGCTCCATCACACTCAACCCAATTCCTTGCGGCCATCAAGGAAAAAAAATATCAGACGGAAAACTCCTGCATATCCCTAACCACGATGGCCACAGAAGCCCTCTTCGCGGCTTCGGCAACAAGGTTCATTTCCTTCCTCAGGGAACTAGCTGGGTCTTCAGGGTTTCCGGAACCAGAAGCGTCACCGACACCGGCCCAGGCGGGGGTATTTCTCGGAATGGACCCTCTTCTGCTCGTCGAGGTGGGTGTGGGGTTTGGGACGAGGAGGGTAGACTCGTTGCTCGTGTTAGACGAAGACGATGAAGACATTATGCCTGTGTGAATTGTCTGCTTTTCTTTGGAAAAGAAATGGAAAAAGGAAAACTCGCGTTATTGTAACGAACGGATGGAGAGATGTCTGAGGCGAATTTGGTCGGTATGACTATGCGATTACTGGAGAAAGAGGGCTTTTTTAGGGGAGGAGAGGGGGAGCCTGTGCTCGTCGTGGTATGGGGGTATGGGGAAGGGGTTGGGTAGATGAAGCCCGCGAGGAGGAGTAAGATGGGTGTGAAGATGTAATAGGTGAGCGAGAGAAGAGGAAGAGGAAAAAAGAGTGTGAAGGTGGTACGTGCAAGCGCAGGGTGGACTCTGGGGTAGAAAAGGTGTCGTCGGGAAGAGAAGGAAGGAAGGACAAGGAAAAAAAAGAAGCCAAGGTCAACTTCGGCAGCTTAGAGCCTTAGGCTGAGCAAGGTTTGGCCCTCTTGTAGAGGGTGTGTGGGGGAAATAACAAACTCTGATGATGCCTCCAGCTTCTACGCTTCTATGGCTCGATAATCTCCGTTTGCAGCCACAAACACGGATTCCAACGACGCCTGAAACCCATCTTTTGTGGGGGAACGGAGTGAGGCGACAAAAGCAATGGATGAGGGAAAGCTGCCTGCCCTGCAGCTAAAAATCATCCATATATAGAAATTACTGATAGCGAATGGTCATGTATCTACGGCAGTATTGCATATCGGTTATACTACGCAGATATTCCATTTTACCAGGAACAAGCTGCCTCCCTTTCATTAGCCTCATTTTTGAAAATTGCGCTTTTCTGGACTCCAAGAAATACACTTTTACCCCTTACTCAAAGACACATGGGCCCAACGATCGCTTCCTGTGGGGCAATGGATCTAAAACAGCCAGACTTCCTGATACACCTAGTCCGCTAATGCTTACTCTTATACCGAAGAACGGATATAGAGGATGATTCTGATATGGGGTTTCCTCTGGCTTAAGTCGGACATTGATACTGCTGGCCTGCCTAAGAGTATCGTATCATACTCTACCTTCAAAAAAGAAAAAAAGAAACCCTCTACCCTTGAGTTAAGTACCGTTCGCTTGCTCTATGCTAACCTATGTATTATTCTCTTTAGTCTTAGGTTCAGAATTATCGAAGTATTGAAGGGGAGTTAATCTATCTAGAAATTTACCCTAATTCGGGCTTCCTTATTTGGAATGGTAATTACCGATAGCTGCTACCGTATCTGTGGAGGTCAGAGGGTGGATAGGGTTGGACGGGGTGGGTTAGGGGTCTGGTCGACGAGGAAAATGAGCCGCGGGAGGTCCAAAGACAGTTAGATCCCGGGGTATCGTTTAAGTGGGGCTCGGGAAGAGTAAACTGAGTGCTAACTTTCGAACAGAAAATCTTCTGATCGTGCCTGTAACGTCAAGTGTAACACCAAAAAAGGTTACCCTAGCTATCAAAGATTTGGAGGAGACACAAGAAAGGGAAAGAGGGGAATTTATGGTTTAAGCAACTTGTCCTCCGGGTTCCCGAGCGCCGGGCATAGTGAGCTATCTGCAGCTCCGAGCAATACAATTGGTTGAATGGTCAAGATTTGGGTGTATGGCTCACTATGCAGTAGAATAAGTTATAGGGAATTTGAATTATATTATATTTACAATAAATATATATTTCTATCGAGCAATTCCCCTAGTCAGTCCTTGTTCTCTGAATGATTGTGGAATGAGTCACCCTGAGCCTCACTGTGGAAAAACAGGTTGGTGCTCAGCATGAAAAGTAGAATGATTGGCGCTTGTCTCAGCTGGCTAGGGAATATTGACAGAAGGTCGGTCCTACGGAAAGGTCCCATTTTAACAGGAAATGAGTGGCTCAGGACTAAATACTAGAGTCCACTAACTTCTCTAGGCCTTAAGGCTAGCTCTTGATCTGACTAGAGAAATTTGAATAGTAAAGGACAATGGATTCAGAGAAAAATTGAACAAATGTATGAACCTTTACAACCTATATCCTAAGACAACATACTAGTATATTTGAAATATTAAAAACGAGCCAAATACATCAGCAAAAAAAGCGTTTGCTCCAGACGGATAGGCATTGCGTCCGGAGGCAGGAAATCCGTCTGGAGCATCCTGTCCGCCCAGCCCGCCCTCAGATGGCCCCAGCACAATGGTTGCATCCTAGTCTGTTGGGTGCAATACAACCCGCATCCTGTCGGCCCAGTGCACCTGGATGGTCCATTTCACTCCCTAATCTCCCAAAGAAACCCAGGGTAAGTGACCCATAGGGCTCTGCATTGTGGAACTCTTCCTGCCCCTGATGGCCTCTACATACAACAGACTACTTTATGACCGGGTAAAGGGTGTTCAGGCGAAAAAGGATCTAAACATAGGATGACTAACCATCTATTGTCCCGGTAACAACCCAAAACATACCCCTTATTTGATCACTGCTAACAACTCTCGCAAAAGCTTTTTAAGTTCTTCCCACCTTGTATTAGGCTTCATGATCGAATGAGTTGACCTATTGAATATTATCAACCTTCGGAGAGGGGCATGCTCATCCATCCAGGTTGACACTATTTATTATACCTAAGCGACCGGATTCCAATGAGGCCCTTCCGGACTCTACCGGATTGCACTGGGGCCCGGGCAGACTCTAGCGGATTGCAATGAGGCCCTGCCAGACTCTAGCGGACATCGGCCAGTGCCTGGTGAGGTATCTGCCTTTTTCTTCCTGCTGACCTCTATAGCCATGCTGACGCTTCGAAACCTATACCATTCGATTCCCCTCGACCGGCGGATTCCAACGCAGCCTGTCCCGACGCTGTCCGACCACTGGGTGAATGGCGATGCATACCTTTGTACTTGAGTTCCCCGGGAAAGTAATTTCAAATTGTTGGCTACTGGGTGCTACAGGCATGCGGACGCTTCGAGGCCTATACCATTCAAGTTCGATTCCCGTCAGCGAGCGGACTCCAATGAGACTCTTCCCGACTCTGGCGGACATCGGCCTGCTGAGGTATCTGCCTTTTTCATTCTGCTGACCTCTATAGCCATGCGGACTCTTCAAAACCAATACCACTCGATTCCCCTCGATGGGCGGATTCCAAGGCACCCTGTCCCGACGCTGTCCGACCGCTGGTTGAAATGTTATCGAAACCTTTGTACTTGAGTTCCCCGGGCAAGTACTTTCAAATTGGCGGCTACTGGGTGCTATAGGCATGAGGACACTTAGAGACCTATACCATTCGATTCCCCTCGGCGAGCGGACTCCAATGAGACCCTTCCAGACTCTGGCGGACATCTGCCCGCTGAGATATCTGCCTTTTTCATTCTGCTGACCTCTATAGGCATGCGGACTCTTCAAAACCTATACCACTCGATTCCCCACGACCGGCGGATTCCAACGCACCCTGTCCCGACGCTGTCCGACCACTGGTTTAAATGTTATCCAAACCTTTGTACTTGCATCAGCAAAAAAAGCGTTTGCTCCAGACGGATAGGCATTGCATCCGGACGCAGGAAATCCGTCTGGAGCATCCTGTCCGCCCAGTCCGCCCTCAGATGGCCCCAGCACAATGGTTGCATCCTAGTCCATTGGGTGCAATACAACCAGCATCCTGTCCGCCCAGTGCACCTGGATGGTCCATTTCACACCCTAATCTCCCGAAGAAACCCAAGGAAAGTAACCCATAGAGCTCTGCATTGGGGAACACTCCCTGCCCCTAATGGCCTCTACTTACAACGGACTACTTTAGCACCTGGTAAAGGCTGTTCAGACGAAAGAGGATCTAAACATAGGATGACTAACCATCTATTGTCCCGGTAACGACCCAAAACATACCCCTTATTTGATCACTGCTAACAACTTTCGCAAAAGGTTTCTAAGTTCTTTCCACCTTGTATCAGGCTTCATGATCAAATCAGTTGAACTATTGAATGTTATCTACCTTCGGAGAGGGTCATGCTCTTCCATCCAGGTTGACACTATTCATGACTCCTAAGCGAGCGGATTCCATTCAGGCCTTTCCTGACTCTGGCGGATTGCAATGAGGCCCTGGCAGACTCTAGCGGATTGCAATCAGGTCCTGCCACACTCTGGGGGACATCGGCCAGTGCCCGGTGAGGTATCTGCGTTTTTCTTCATGCTGACCTCTAGAGCCATCCGGACACTTCGAGACCTATACCATTCGATTCCCCTCGGCGAGCGGACTACAATGTGACCCCTCCCGACTCTAGCGGACATCTGCCCGCTAAGGTATCTGCCTTTTTCATGCTGCTGACCTCTATAGGGATGCAGACGCTTTGAGACCTATATCATTGGATTCCCCTCGGCGAGCGGATTCCAACGCAGCCTGTCCCGACGATGTCCGACCGCTGGTTGAAATGTTATCCAAAGCTTTGTACTTGAGTTCCCCGGGCAAATACTTACAAATTGTTGGCTACTGGGTGCTACAGGCATGCGGACGCTTCGAGGCCTATACCATTCAATTCCCCTCGGCGAGCGGACTCCAATGAGACCCCTCCCGACTCCAGCGGACATCTGCCCGCTAAGGTATCTGCCTTTTTCATGCTGCTGACCTCTATAGCCATGCAGACACTTTGAGACCTATACCATTCGATTCCCCTCGGCGAGCGGATTCCAACGCAGCCTGTCCCGACGCTGTCCGACCGCTGGTTGAAATGTTATCCAAACCTTTGTACTTGAGTTCCCCGGGCAAGTACTTTCAAATTGTTGGCTACTGGGTGCTACAGGCATGCGGACGCTTCGAGGCCTATACCATTCGATTCCCCTCGGCGAGCGGATTCCAACGCACCCTGTCCCGACGATGTGCGACCGCTGGTTGAAATGTTATCCAAAGTTTTGTACTTGAGTTCCTGTGGCAAGTACTTTCAAATTGGCGGCTACTGGGTGCTATAGGAATGCGGACACTTAGAGACCTATACCATTCGATTCCCCTCAGCGAGCGGACTCCAATGAGACCCTCCCCGACTCTGGCGGACATCTGCCCGCTGAGGTATCACCCTTTCTCTCCCTGCTGACCTCTACAGCCATGCGGACTCTTCGAAACCTACATCATTCGATTCCCCTCGACCGGCGGATTCCAACGCACCCTGTCCCGACGCTTTACGACCACTGGTTCCACAGTTATCCATTCTTTTGTACTTGAGTTCCCCGGGTAAGTATCTTCAAATTGTTGGCTACTGTGTGCTACAGGCATGCGGACACTTCGAGACCTATACCATTTAATTCCCCTCGCCGAGCCGAATTCAACGCACCCTGTCCGGATACTGTCCGACCCCTGGTTTAATGGTTATCTATACTTTTGTACTTTAGTTCTCCGGGCAAGTATTTCAAATTGTTAGCTACCGAGTACTACTATTTCTAGACTAGATTTCATAAATACATTCCTGTTTTAGTACCTATATGACTCAAATAAGTAAACATGAGTAATACTACTAGTAGATGGATCTTTCCGGACAATTTGGATATTCTCCACAGTTTTCACTAAGTGATTCAAAGTCCTCGAAGGTAGAGTTGTTGACTTAGGAGGTCCCCGATAATAGCCAGTTCCACCTGAGTACTTCTACTATTCTACTATCCTATCGGGTTGCGTCCGGAGAACCTTTCTGCGTCCGGTACCTACTCAGTCCTTGGTTGTGTCTGGTGCCTCCGGGCGGCATGGACCCCTGTCCCCAAGCACCCAATAAAAGAGCGCACACCCAGGACGCGAGTTTACGTTCTATGCGCCTGGACCGCCGGACGCACAGGCAGTACGGGGAGTGTCCGGGTGTACCCTTTTTTTTTGCTGATGTGAGTTCCCCGGGCAAGTACTTTCAAATTGGCGGCTACTGGGTGCTATAGGCATGTGGACACTTAGAGACCTATACCATTCGATTCCCCTCGGTGGGCGGACTCCAATGAGACCAGTCCCGACTCTGGTGGACATCTGCCCACTGAGGGATCTGCTTTTTTCATTCTGCTGACCTCTATAGCGATGCGGACGCTTCGAAACCTATACCATTCGATTCCCCTCGACCGGCGGATTCCAACGCACCCTGTCCCGACGCTGTCCGACCGCTGGTTAAAATGTTATCAAAACCTTTGTACTTGTGTTCCCTGGGCGAGTACTTTCTAATTGGTGGCTACTGGGTGCTACAGGCATGCGGACACTTAGAGCCCTATACCATTCGATTCCGCTCGGCGAGCGGACTCCAATGACACCCTTCCTGACTCTGCCGGACATCTGCCCCCTGAGATATCTGCCTTTTTCATCCTGCTGGCCTCTATAGCCATGCACACGCTTCGAAACCTATACCATTCGATTCTCCTCGACCAGCGGATTCCAACGCACCCTGTCCCGATGCTACCCGAGCACTGGCTGGATGGCTATACATACTTTTGTACTTCAGTTCCCCGGGCACGTACTTTCAAATTGTTGGCTACTGGGTGCTACAGGCATGCGGACGCTTCGAGGCCTATACCATTCGATTCCCCTCAGCGAGCGGACTCTAATGAGAGCCTTCCCGACTCTGGCGGACATCTGAACCTTGAGATATCTGCCTTTTTCATCCTGCCGGCCTCTATAGCCATGCGGACGCTTCGAAACGTATACCATTCGATTCCCCTTGACCGGCGGATTCCAACGCACCCTGTCCCGACGCTGTCCGACCGCAGGTTGAAATGTTATCCAAACCTTTGTACTTGGGTTCCCCCGGCAAGTACTTTCAAATTGTTGGCTAGTGGGTGCTACAGGCATGCGGACACTTCGAGGCCTATACCATTCGATTCCCCTTGGCGAGCGGACTGCAATGAGACCCTTCCCGACTCTGGCGGACATCTGCCCACTGAGGTATCTGCCTTTTTCATCCTGCTGACCTTTATAGCCATGCGGACGCTTCGAAACCTATACCATTCGATTCCCCTTGACCGGCGGATTCCAACGCACCCTGTCCCGACGCTGTCCGACCGCAGGTTGAAATGTTATCCAAACCTTTGTACTTGGGTTCCCCCAGCAAGTACTTTCAAATTGTTGGCTAGTGGGTGCTACTGGCATGCGGACACTTCGAGGCCTATTGTCACAAATCGTGACTAAGCAAGGCAGATTTCACATGACTCATACTTATGAGTCATAAGGTATGTTGGATTTCACACTATGACGTTACTTGACTCATTGTTCTCACATGACTATGCACTTGCGAGTCATTGTTATGTTATGATTGGTTGATGGTTTCATGACTCACGATTGTGACGTCATATGATGTAATGACTTTCGCACATGACTCACACTATGAGTCATGAGTTTCGCGCGTGTGACTCGGTTGAGCACATAACTTGGTTTATGAGTTTTGATTGGTTAACGGAATATTGGGAGAGGACTCGTATGAGTCATTAAGGGATTTCGCGCTATGACTCACTATGAGTCATAGAGGTTTATGTAGCGCGAGGTGATGAGTCACCAAGGTTAGGGTTGTGAGAAGATGCCTATATAAGGCGCTTGGTTCCGACCAAGAGATAGGATCTTCACGCAACCATCTAAGTACTTTTCTATACTTAAGATATTGCAATACGATTACTTTTACTTTCTTTTATATACTTCTCCTCTATCAAAGCCTACGTCTCAAGAACCCGGAGACTATTGTGATAGTCTCGACGGGCCGCTCGAACATAGGACTATTGTGATAGTTCTATTAAGCACGACAATCCACTCATCTTACTATCTGACGAGATAGTGTCCTTCGACGGATCGATCAGATTAGCAAGCCAGTTCCGTACTATCTGAAGAGATAGTATTTCTCTCCGCCCTATTATAAAGGAGAAGACTTGCTCACTGTAGGAAACAACTATCGTTGCCTGTTGCCTAACTACCTAACAATAGGATTGTTACACCTATACCATTCGATTCCCCTCGGCGAGCGGACTGCAATGAGACCCTTCCTCACTCTGGCGGACATCTGCCCGCCGAGGTATCTGCCTTTTTCATTCTGCTGACCTCTATAGCCATGCGGACGCTTCGAAACCTATACCATTCGATTCCCCTCGACCAGTGGATTCCAACGCACCCTGTCCCGACGCTCTCCGACCGCTGGTTACAATGTTATCAAAACCTTTGTACTTGAGTTCCCCGGGCAAGTACTTTCTAATTGGAGGCTACTGGGTGCCCTAGGCATGTGGACACTTAGAGACCTATACCATTCGATTCCCCTCGGCGAGCGGACTCCAATGAGACCCTTCCCGCCTCTGGCGGACATCTGCCCGCTGAGGTATCTGCCTTTTTCATCCTGCTGGCCTCTATAGCCATGCGGACGCTTCGAAACCTATACCATTCGATTCCCCTCGACCGGCCGAATCCAACGCACCCTGTCCCGATGCTATCCAAGCACTGGCTGAATGGCTATACATACTTTTGTACTTTAGTTCCCCAGGCACGTAATTTCAAAGTGTTAGCTACCGAGTGCTTCTGTTTTCTAGACTACCTTTAATAAATATATTCCTATTTTAGTATCTAAATGACTCAAATAAGTAAACATGAGTAATACTGGATGGATCTTTCCGGACAATTTGGATATTCTCCCCAGTTTTCACTAACTCATTCAAAGTCCTCGAATGTAGAGTTGTTGAATTATGAGGTATCCGATGATAGCCAGTTACACCTGAGTACTTCCACTATTCAACTATCCTATCGGGTTGCGTCCGGAGACCCTTTTTGCGTCTGGAGAACCTTTCTGCGTCGGGTACCTTCTGAGTCCTGGGTTGTGTCTGGTGCGTCTGGGCGGCATGGACCCCTGTCCACAAGCACCCAATAAAAGACCGCACACCCAGAACGCGAGTTTACGTTCTATGCGCCTGGACCGCCGGACGCACTGGGAGCATAGGGTGCGTCCGGGTGTAACCTTTTTTTTTTGCTGATGTAAGAGAACAATTAATATCAAATGATATCAAATTTATACACTCTTCTGAGCCATTAGTGGGTTTCATATTGTAATAACCCTACAGATAGGTAGCTACAGTAGACTAGACTCAAGCCTATATGGTATACCAAGAGGTAATCAGAGTGAGACTAGACAAGTATACTTAGTATACTACTGGTAGGCATGAGTTGGTACAAGTGCATTAGCACAAGGTTCATTCCTCTTCCTGTACGTCTGACGGACAGGATGCACAAGATGCACAGGACGCACAGGACGTAAGCTCCTATTCTGGATCTGACGTGGATCAGACGCCGTGTCCGGAAGATTCGCTCAAGGTCCTGTTGCATCCTGACAACATCCTGAAACGCACCCTACGTCCTGTGCGTCCTAACGCCTTCCGACGCTAGCCTATCATTTTCTGACGTCTTCCGACCCTTAGGTATCATGGCTTGACACCTTTGGACGCTAGGCTATCGTGTCCTGACGCCATCCTAGTGTCTGTTGTATGCACCTTTCCTGTCCCAATACCTATACCCTTCCTCTCTTCGTTCTAACCTTCGCACTATTTACCTGATCCTTCCAGACACCAGTTACTTCTTGTCGTTCCTTTCAGACTAGCGATACTCCTGCCCTCCATCTGGACGCACTGATCATATAGCCACTATTCTAGACCTCTTCCTCACACTCTTTCATGTTCTAGATTCAAGTTCGTTTTCCTAAAATTATCATGATATTGCTCATAGTTTATTGCCGTTACCCCAATGCACTATACTACTGGATCAACTACTATGTGACTCTTGCATATGACCTTTATTACCTCCGCTTCTGCACGTCCCATCATTAGAAAAAAAATTAAATCTACCTACACATACCACCTCCCCTTGGGTATCCTCAGTAGTATTTGCACTATCCTGCCGACCACTAGTTTCCTCCAGCACCCCCAGTACCCCTGACTCCGCTTCTCGGCTCTGAGAATCCTCCAAACTGAGTGATAAGCGATTGTGCATTTGAGAGTCGACAGCCCACGCTGAGTTGTCAAGACTCGCATGATTGGACTCAGGATCTGAATTCAGAAACGTTAGCTCTCAGTCAATTGACGTTTGACTGAGATCCAGTGATGTTTCCGTCTCCTGCGACTGATTTTAACTATCCTCGAGCCCCGCCAGGCTGCCGACGTGGGTGTCAATTGGTGTCTGTCTCAGGAGGGCAGGAAACTCTAGAGTCTGGTTGCTTAGCTAACGCTTCAGTTCTGTATAAACGGTATCGTTTTCGTCAGTAATGCCCTCTCTCCGCTCCTGCGGGATACTATGCTATTTCTTGAGCTTCTCTGCGATCTTGTGATGAAGGTTTAATATAAACATGTCCTGCATTGCCCAGGCGAACCCCGCCACGTATTCTTCTGCCAGCTAAAAAGATCTTGCGTTTTTCACGCTCAGTGGACTCAGTTATCAAAAAACAGTCAATGATTCGGACTCTTCCACCTCCAACTACTTCAGGTTTGAAGTTTTTTTTTCTCTTCTTTTTTCTTTTTTTATGTTATGTATTCGTTGTTAAGGTACAAGTATTACCCTAGCGGGAATAGCTTACCTAATATTTAAGAGCGAGGTATATGGCTTTATAGGATGACCATATATCCGAACCCAAGCTCCCGGAGTTATGAGCTTCACAGAGGCATCTGGAAGACGACTCGGAATACGGAATGAGAGCACGTTTCAAGATATGTTTAACTGATTGGAACGATGTTTAGAGATTACTAC
>Ga0307517_10000799_pt1 | contig 54138 bp, 64 predicted proteins | sample 23_EM_MG_FD_194515 | JGI IMG/M metagenome (GOLD analysis project Ga0307517, IMG submission 194515) | Populus trichocarpa ectomycorrhiza microbial communities from riparian zone in the Pacific Northwest, United States - 23_EM | ecosystem: Host-associated > Plants > Roots > Unclassified | place... | reverse complement strand
TACAAGAATGAAGACCCACAAGTATCGGATAACGACATGCGTGGATGTTGGTGGGTCGTAGGACGCTACAGTGATGTGCCTGCTTGCCTCGTGGCAAGCCTGGGCCAGCTTCCTAACTGCGTGTCGTTCCATTGGGATGTAGGAGCGAGGGACCTGAATCAACGTCGAAGCAACGGTTGACATGACCAGTGCGAAGAAGAGAGGGTCATGCTCCTCCCGTTTGGCATAAACATCAGCCATGAAAGATGGCTTGTGCAAGCACGGTGTCAAAGGATACACGTAGTCGAAAAAGAGCGCAAGAATTAGCAGGACAGTAGCTCGCGGGGCCACGTCCTCCAAACGATGAGGCCGATAGTAATAAGAGAGCGGTGGTATAACTGAAGGCGGAGGGACTGGAAGGGTTTGATGCTGCCTGTATGACCAGTTATGGAGGGGATAGGTGCTGAATTGATCAGCGTGGGGTTGAAACGCCTGATCCTCGGTTTTTTGGGGACGGGTGAGCGAAGGAGTCGCGGCTGGGTTGATCTGATAGATTGGTTGGTGTTGATAGGGAGATTGGAATGTATCAGCGGCAATAGGGTATCGGGATGGTGGTAGTGAAGAAGTGGGGATTGACGCGACCGAATTCAGCGAAGGATCCAAGAATGTAGGAGAGTGCGATGGAATACTGGGAGACAAGATGCTGCTCTGAGAGGGGCTTGGTGGAATATTCTTTGTCTGGATTGGAGACACGATGGCTTCCTGGTTCTGTTGCGAGTCGTGTTGCTGGGCGGCCGCGGCCGCGGCCTCTTGGAGGCGCCGCAAATACCTGAGATCGAACGATCATTAGAGGATGAGGAAAGCTGGGTGAAACGACCATCGCCTACAAGTTTGGGGGACCTCGTTTCTTGGGTTGGTATTCATAGGTACACGGGATGCCAAGCGCAATACAGTGCTTGCAAGCCTGCCTAGGATCCTCAGGGTTCTCGCGTGCACATCTGACCTTGCGAGCCCTACAAGCATCGCAACCTAGAGAATGCTTCAGATCTCTGGTACGAGTCTCCCCGGTCACTAACGGGGAGGGATCCGGGGAAAATGGATCATACTCTGGGATTGACGCCTGTATGCGTGGGAAAGGATGAGAGATAAGTCAGCGAGAGCGACTCAGGGAAGGAGAAGAGGAAGAACATTGGAGGGTCAAAGCAGGGTCGACGTCGGGCCAGGAGCGAGAGAGATGGTGGAGAAGGAACAAGCAATGGACGACCGCTCGCGAGGTCTGAATTAGGGCTGGCGGAAAAAACTCGGGAGTACTTACTTTCGTTTGACCCTTGCAGAATCGGAAATATCCCTGTGAGAGGTGTCGTCAGATGGCGGAGTTGCGGACTGCTTCTTTGGTCGAGCAGCTGGCATAACAGGGGGGTCGAGGGGGAGGGGGAGGATGGGCAGCGGAGACGGGGCACCGGGGACGGAAAACACGGAGCCAGTGCAGCACATTTTAAATAAACTTTTGCCGGAGGAAAATCGACGCGTGACATCGGTAACGCTCCTTCCTCTTCGGGGCAGCTGATGTGACACATGACTCCGCCGGTCCGCTGCCCATTGCAAGCAAACCATGCGACGGGTTGTATCAGGAATCCTTTACCATCCCGGTGTCTTCTCTGTTCACCCGTATAGATGCTGCTCGGAAACCTCACCCCAGAATTCCTGAATAAATCAACCGATGTGTCATTAACTACGATAATAATCTATGTTTCAGTCGCAGCCAGTTTGCGCAACATGTTCGTCGCCTGGAGTGTGTCAAGCCGCTCCTCCTCCTTCGCCGTGGTCACCAAATTGTAAAGCCTCTTCCGCAGCTTGGCCTGGTCGAAATCGCTCCATTGAGTCTTTGAACCCAAGTACTCGTCCCAGAACCTGAACGCCAACCCCGCGTCGCCCACCCACACAGCCCGGTCAAGGCAGAACTTCGCAAGCGACCAAATACCCACAAAAGCCTGCATATCGAACATCCTAATCAAATGCCATGCCGTATCCAGATTTTGTCTGATCTGTTCGATGCCCCCCTCCCCACCGAAAGTCAGCTGTAACGGTCCGACCTTCCCCTTGGTCCCCAGGGTGACCGTGTGACTTGCTAGCTGAGATCCAGGAGGAACGTCAGAAGCGCTCGCACGAATCAGGCTGGCGACCGTCCTGGACGTAAACTCGGAGATCCCCCGTTCCTGCGCCCGTTTTACGAGACTGACCATCAATTCTGTGTCCCCCCTGAGAAATGCGAGGTGGATCACTGTCCCCCACGTCACCGCGTTGGGTGTCAGTCCGCGCTCGTGCATCCGGTCGATCATCCTGCTCGCTAGCCCCACGTTGTACTTTGCGACGCCTGACAGCACGACATTCACATCGTACATGTCTGGAGAACGGGTCGCTTTGACCATTTGGAAGAGTTCAAACCCCTCTTCCGTCCTGTCCATCATGAAATACGCTCGGGCGAGTGCGTTGAGATCGTGCCGACTCGCAGCCTCGAGAGGAATCTTGCAGGCTCTGAACTCGTCGACAACTTCTTTCGCGAAGGCTTTGGCCGCATCAGCGTCAAAGAGGGCATTGGCGTCCTCTCCATCGATAACCCTCATCTCTACATCGTCATAGTCGTCGTCGAGGAGCTCCCCCGTGTCTGATGATGAGGGCTCGAAAATTTCCAAAGCCTCGTCGACCATTGCCTCCTTCGCCTCCAAGTCCTCACCCAGATGATAGAACAGGCTGACGAGCCTCATCATCGCGCCCGCGTGGCCGATGACACCTTGTGTCTCGTCCTGGGAATAACGCATCCAGAGTTCCCTCCCGGCCTGAGCGAAGCCTGCATTTGCGAGCAATCGGATGAACTGGCCGCGATCGTAGACGGGGATGTCGATATTTGAGTCAGCGACCTCTTTGGCGAGACGTCGACAAAGGTGTACGTTCTTGCTCTTCTTGAGCATAGCCTCAAGAAGCCAGAGGAGGGATGGGCCGCGGGGGGCTGGATACTCGATGTTCGCCGTGACTGAGGAGTCGGATGGGCCTTCCGAGGTAGTGGTCAGCTGGGGTTCGTTGGAGGGTGAAATGGGTCGTGGCGTGGACTTGAAAGTGATGCGACGGGATTCAACTAGATGGATGTGGCCGGACGATGGATCATCTGAAATCTCGAACGAAGGAGAAACCAGCATGGGTGGTGCGGAAGTTGATAAGGGTGCATAAATCCTTCCAATGCTGAACAGAACTTCGGCGACGTGGTGGAAGTTCAGTTGCCTCGCCACGGCGTAGAACTTCTGAATAACCCTATCCTCGATCTCGAATGCGTTATTGCCCTGTCTGAGTGCAGTAATCAAGGCCATGATTCGTCGAAGGAGAAACCGTGGGCCGGCTGGAGCTTGTTGTGTCGCCTTTTGTTGGACAGCGACCGACATCCGCACGTTATACTTTGGCGCAGGTGACATCAAGGCAGCCTGTCTTAGGAGCACGTGCAATGTCTCGTTGACTAGGGACTTCATTTGTTCGTCGAATACCGTAGGATCGTGTTCAGCGGCTAGGACCATCAACTCCAGTGCGCCAGTGTTCCATTCGTAATCCAGACAGGTCCTTGTCATTGCGAAGAGAAGGACCGTTCTCGGATCCCCGTGCCCAATATCCACTTGCGAGATCGCGGACGACGTGACCATTTTCTCTTGTACGAGCCTCTGGAAGAGGCGGAAAGCCTCTCGTTGAGACTCCGAGTTGATATACAGTTGAACGAGACGAAAGAGCGCCCAGACATGACCTGTGGGGGCGTTGTCGAGAGGAGCCGGGTCACGTAAGGGAAAGGCGAGATACAACTTCGGACCATCCCGACGGGCTGCTGCGAAGAATGCTTTCAATAATCCTCCGTGGTTCAAGGCTTTGGGACACCTGTAGGCCGCGACGGCCACAAGGCGGAAGATCATGTCTCGAGGGAGTCTAACCACAAGACTTGGCTTGTCCTGGTAATATTCGCTGAATAGGTCGATCGAAAGATGGTCGAGGTTCTTCTGGAATGTGGCCTCAGCTTCCGAGATTGAGGGAGGGTTGGGGTCCCAGGGTCGTAGGAGACGATCGAACATAGAGTGTTTGGCGAATGCTCTCTCGTCCGCAGGAATAAGCTTTCGCAACACCCTGGCGACCATAGAGGCCTGTGCCTTCGGAGAGTTGGTGTACGCGTCCACGAGCTCTGCTGGGAGATTATACAAAACGGAGGGGTTGCCGAGCTGACATCCTGCTTCTGCGAGGAGAGTCCATCGGAGGACGGATATATTTGCAATCTGGAACCGATCCCACGTCCGGATGTAATCCCATTGTTCAATCGCGCGAACAGGGTCGAGGAAATCCTTCGCCCTGGCCATCTGTCGGCTACGTTTCTCGATCTTGAGTTGTCTGACGTATTCGACCCAGGGCAGCGACGCGTCGGCATTGGGGTCCTCGGAATCGGTGACGCTTGTATCCACGGCGCATGCCGCGCCTTCAATCATAGTGGCAGATTCGAGGCTGGTGACATGGCGAGAAGAGAGAAGGGGGTCCCCGGAATGGAGAGTTGCAGGTGACAGCAGTTCCTCCTCGTCCGATTCAGGTTCCAGATTCACTTCTTCGCCCGAGAGGGGTGAATCACGTATACGAGGGGGGAAGGGTTTGAATGCTAGGGGAGAACGGATCGAACCGACGAGACTGGTGACGTCGAACACGTTTCTACCCTCGTCGTGCGGAGCCTTTCTGTCATGGCGGGATGAGGAAGAGTCGGAGGAAGAATAGGAGAGGAGTCGGGATGTTGACACGACGCAGCGCGTGGGGACGGATGGAGGGACTGCAGGAAGGAGGGACTCGAGATAGTGTGCTCGAAGGTATCGGCAACGGCAGAACATAGGTCAACTGCCGGGAGACGTAGTCGCGTCAGAATAATTGGCACAAAGAGCGATCAACGCGTGGCACGTACCACATGCCCGCGCACCGTCGACGGTTTACGAGGATTGTTCTCGAGAGAATGCTGCTCTCTCTCGGGGCGGACGTAGGTGGCGGGGGAGACGGAAGATCGAGTGTCGGAAAATGCCGAGGATGCTGAACTGATCACCACTCAACCAAGCCCATGGCGGCCCACTTCCCAGAGGCTGGCGGTAGTGGTCGGGCAAAGCTGAAGATTTCGTTCAGAGCCACATGACATGCATACGAATGAATGAGGCCACGTTTGCGACTCCGCACCTGTGATGAATGGGGACACCCCTCTCGCTGCACACAGGCGGTTGACAACTTTGGTGGCCCTTGACATGCTCGCGGTCTCCCCCTCTCGCAATGAACCGTCTCTAATTTCCGGGGCGCGGTCGAGGATTTTGGAATGCATTTCCTCCCAGATGCCATTCGTGCCAGGTGCTGTGTGACTGCGTGACAGACCGGTTCCGCTTAACCCTAAACTAGCACCAGCGACCGCTCCCCGGAGTACGTGTCATGGGTGCAGGTCAATCCCTACCATCTCAGAACCAGCCTCCCTCAAAGGCTTTGCACGTCTTGCGTGTAACCCCTTCTTCACCCGCCTCCAAGACCGACATTGAACCCTTCTTCGATTTCGTCGTCGGCTTCCAAGGCGACGCATTGACCAACAACCTCGATGCGGCAGAGCTCGAAAAAATCGTAGAGTCCCACGAGGGCAAAACTCTCGACCTGGTCGTATGGAACAGCAAGAATCAAGAAAGCAGAGGTACTGTACCCGGTCCATCTATAATTGTCGTGTTCGACCCATTGTCCTGCTCGCTATTGACAACGATTTGGTTTCACATATATATTACCTACAGTTGTCCCCATTGTTCCTTCCAGGACGTGGACTCAGTCAACAGCTCCGACCCATGTATCAGATATCAAACCTTCCTTGTTGGGCTTGAGTGTTCGCATGTGCGAGCCCGAGTTCTCTTTGGAGAGCGTATGGCACGTCTTGGATGTTCTGGAAGGTAGTCCCGCTGAGAGTGCTGGTCTCGTCCCCTATGGAGATTGGATCATCGGTTGGTCTGGCGGAGTCCTCAGCGCTGAGGGTGATTTCTACGATGTTGTCGAGGCGGTATGTACGCTTCCTTTACCACCCGGATACCCTCACCAATACGGTTTGCAGCATATCGAAAAACCTTTGCGAGTATACGTATACTCGTATGACTTTGAGTATGTTTGAGGAAATCCCGTGGGGGGCCTTTGCTCAGCTTTGTTTACTCAGCACCATCCGGGAGGTCGTTCTCGTTCCTAATCGCCAATGGGGTGGCGAGGGGTTGTTGGGATGCGTTTTTGGGTAATTCTGCCCCCCGTTTGCGTTTACCCGCCTACGACGTCTAACAGTGTCGACTCTCAGATTCGGATTGTTACATCGGATACCGCCTCCGCCTGAGGATCGAGAGCCGGGAACGATACCTCCAGAGTTGTACGAGGCCACAGAGGACTTAGAGGAGCAGCAACTCTTCGTCCCTGCCGAAGTCCCTCAACCGGTGCCTGTATTAGAGGATGATCACTATCAGGAGTGGGACCGGGCCTTCAACTCCGTACACTCCCACTACGACGAACACAGCGATCCCCTGAAGCATTCATTTCATGGGAACGGACACCATGGTCATACTGTTCACATCCACGATCATGACGATAACCATCACAGCCATGAGCATGATCACGACCGCAATCATGGCCACAACTACGAGCACGAGGAATACGACTACGAAAGTAGCGAAAACTCCTCGCCTCAGGCTACCGCTGTGCCCTTCCGTCTCCCCTCCAATGCGCCAATCTCGCACCCGAACTCCAACACGCACCTCGGCTTTGGAATCCCGCGAAACATGACACCTACTCAGGCAAGGCCACTGTCCGGGCTTAGAAACAGCAGTGGCGCATACACCAATGGTGATTCAAGGCCATAGTTTCCTATCATTCGATTCAACTCGTTCACTCAACAAACCTTTTTCTTCTTCCTCGCTGTCGTCACCGCCACCCCACCTCGGCTTGCCTCACTCGCTCTATCTTTACCGCGTTCTCACACACCCATTTGGTCTTTTCCCTGTTCACTTCTTCACAATTGCACGCTGTTTACCCTGATTCGATGCGCGATTGGCGCTCAACCGCGTAAACCTCGTATCGGATCTCTTTAACGTTATGCAACGTTGCGACATACACCTACACCGCCTGGTCCTTCACGGGTTACGAAATCGCGGATCGATTGGTTGGACAACGAAGGCATCGGGCTGTCTGGGATACGTGGTTCCCCGGCCGCTTATGAACGGGCACGATTGAGCTACACAGATGATGTTTTCTACGAGGACGTAAACTCTACAAGTTGGAAATCGGGTGGAGGAAGGGAGGAAGAGGAAGACAAGAAGAGAGGCGAGGTGTGGGACGACGATGATTCTGGGAGCTTGACAAGCGTTGATTGAATTATCGGTATGAGGTGTCTGTTTGTTTGGCTCCGCAGTTCATCAGAACTCCAACATTTCGTAGTGGTGAGAATGTGCCCATTGTACTTCCCACCCATATTCCTTCCTGACTTTGTTTTGCTACCTTTAATTTGAATGGATGGGACCACTTTTTACTAAGCCTGCATCTCCCTCCTGTTTATGCTGGATGTGTTTCCAGTTGTCTCTTAAATTGCCACCCACTTGTGGCCAGTACTCGATAGAGTTGCCCTGGATTCTAAGGTCCCCACTTTGGCTCGTGGCAAGACCTGGAAATTTTCCATCCACTCTAGCTGCAGTTCCTCTCTTTATTGTATGCAGGTCAATCATGGAGTCCCCACATTGGTTGTCGTACTGCAGAAGAGGATACCCTTACAATACTGATGGGGTCTCTCTGGTTTCTTCAGGACTGGCCTCACAATTGAACAGATCCACTTAATTCTTTTGGGGCTCATATAGCTCAGTACATCAAGCAGAGAAATAATTTTTATGATTATAACTGCAGGCCCTCAGGTGTATACTGCAGAAAACAAGTGCTGTATGGTTGTCCCTCTTCCCAATTCAGCCATGTGTTTGCGAAGCAAATGTTGGCACACATTGAACACATTGTGGCCAGACGCTTATTATAATATGCCCAGTAATGAAAAATCAGATACACATCGGCAAAATATCTGCTAACCTGCTTTCCCACCACCTGAATGGCGTGACCAGATTCCCTGCTGTAAATAATGGATCAACCTACACAAACCGACATAACCTAGAAAATCCGAAAACAAGCAAGGGAAAAAGAAGGGGGAATTTCCACTCCTGTTAATAGTATTAAAAGCGTAAACTAAATTTTATTGGAAAATGAAAGGTGGTTATGTTTGGGATATACCCAGCCATGTGACTCTAATATATTCAAATTGATGGGCTGGGTACATTTCTGACACATGCTAAACCTATTGGAAGACCAGCAACCTTCAAAATTCAATTGGGACACGGCCCGAGGATTGAGTAAATATATGGTACTTTTGAATTTGATTACCAAACTCTTTTCGGATGCATTTTGGGCACATCCCAGCTGTAATCAATACATTCCATCACAGGGCAAAGTGCGGTCACATGATGTAAACACATTCAAATGTGCTTTCCTTTCACTTCTGTAAACGTCATGATCAAACCTTCTCTGTGACTACAATACATTCAGCATGTGCCCACTAAGCATTGATTCCAGCCTGGGCAATCCCAGGACTATGACAGACAAAACCCACCATACATGTGACTCTTTTGCCAATTCATGTAACCTTGAAGTTACGTCTATGAGGCCTTGCATTTCCCATAGAGCTTTCTTTCATTTCCCTTATCAGCTATGTTTCAACCACTTCTAAACCTGTGGAATCAGGTGCACTTGGCATGAGCTGTGTTTATTGAAGGCTTGCAAGATTATGATTTAACTAAGGTTGTATATATACCACAAGGGCCGGTTGGGGTATATCAAATAAGGTTTTTTGAAATTGTTTTAGATGACAGCAATGGACCCAAAGGCTGTGGTCCGTTGAACGCTTACCACAAACATGTGATTACCTAATAGCCACCCGGATCCCGGTCACTTACAAGAGAATGACCAAAAATGAGCATCACTGGGGGTCTCGGTGGTCTCTTTCTCCAGATCTTACAGTTAAGAAGTCTAGGGCAATGGGCACGGGATGATTTCACCCAACAAAGGTTTCTCGGAACCCCGAAGATACAGTGGAACCCTGGGCAATGGGCGCGGGGGCATCAACCACGGGGATTTTGACGAAAACGGCAGTGTACTCGAATTAACACCCAGGGAGACCAACTGTATTCGCGTCGCTAAGATAGCCACCACGGAGAAGTGCTGGGTCGTAGGTAATGATATCGTCGGCTCCAATGCGATACGAAAATTATGGAAAGTGCTCCCACGTTCGGCGCGATTATGAGGGTACAGAACCCTAAAACACGGGTGCGTCCCTGAGGAACAACTTACTTTCCTCCTTCCTCACCCACTTCACGACCGCGTTTGCTGCTCCAATGACTGCGCTCTTGGGTAGAATCGGGGAGAGTGTAACATAGAGTTCGAAAGGTTGAGTTATCTGGGGAAGGTTGGTCAGTCTTCCCAGCACCAGTGAAGTTCACGCACCCATCCGAGGACACCCTCCTTATCGGTCCTCAGGTATTGTAACTTCAGTGTCTTTTCTTGCCCAGATTTTCCATGCAACGCGTCGTGAATAAGTTGGTAAAGGGTAATCAATCTACAGGGCGGTGAGCGAGTGAATGGACTCCTGTGAACAGCCAATACCTTCTCCGTTCTTGCAAATCCTCATACGGGTCTTCGAACTCAGGACCGGTAACTTGAACGTGGGGCCGACTCTTGTAGAAGAAATGTCTCAGTCCTGGGATCCCAAGTTCTGAGACAGAATACGCGCTGTCCCCCGAACGAATGGCATTTGAGATAGCCTCAAGTGACCCCTCCCTCTCTAGCCGCTGTGAGGTGTTGGGTCTCGATGAACTGCTATATGGGGAAAAAAAGGGGGGGGACTAACCTGAACTACACCTTCTCCCCACGTCCGTATCACATCAAAGTCAGACTCCCCGCATACACAAATCAACCCAATGCTCGTCGGGGGGGAGCCAGTGGCTGACAAACTACCCATCCCACTTCCGCTCTCTCCGTCTCGGTTCTCCGATTCTGACGCATTCCCCGGCTCCGGAGTGTATTCTGACGACCTGTCCTTATCTTTACCCCAACCCGTGACTGTGGGTAACGAGCTACTTGTCGTAGCGGCGGCAACCGTGGATGTTGGTGGGACTGAGTCCGAGTCTCCATCCCGCCGTACAAAGTTCACATATGTGTTGACAAACCCTGTTGAGTTGAACTTTGGCAGGCAAATAGGGAGCCACGATGAAGAAGCAGAGTTGTTGTAGATGGAAGGTGCATGGACAGTGTTCAGCAAAAGATGGAGGTCTAGTATCAGAAGGTCTCAGCCGCGTTTACCCTCAATAGGAAAGAGGGGTAGGGTACCTGAAGGGTGGATCGAGTGCTTTTTCGGACGAACAAGTGTGATAATTCGCCCCGCAGCGATCAGCACAATGTACAACATGTCCTAAACTCCAACCATGAGCCATTACCAATTAGGACGCCTAACGGTGTGGATGGGTACCTTCATCTTCGACACCGGGGCAAGGGTTTCGGCAGCTCTGGACCGAACTGCCGGGTCTAACTTCAGGAATTGCAACGAGGATAGATTCATTGCCATGTCCCCTTCCAGTCTCCGCAACAGCGTGTGCATAAATGGTTCTGCACCTAAACGGTATTCGGAGGGGATCAGCAGAATAATAAGTTATCCCACTGGTTTTTCCTCACCTCCCAATAATCTGCGCAAATCGAAATTCGTCCGACGTTCAAACATCTTCTTGAGCTGCTGAGCTGTCACGATGCTGAGGATTTGCAGGTGGAGGTAGTCAAGGTGCAATCGCGTCTTCCTTGGTAGATCTCAGCTCCCAACGTCGTTTCCACGAGTTAACGAATACAAGGCCACTGACCACCGATTCGGGCTCTCCCCAAGAGGAGACACAGACGTAATATAACGGCTGTCTTAGTAGGAAAGTGATCCTACAAGACCCGGCGTTGATCGAGCGCAGTTTATCACGGTCATCCAGGAAGACGGATATGAGAGCTTGCATGATCCCGATAGAAGATGCGACCTCTACAGAGTCTTCGTCCCGAAGTGTGGTGAATACCGGTTTTCCTGCATCCGTGAGGACGAAATATTGTCGAGGGGGGTATTCATCCGCTATAAATGGTCTAGTTCATCAAACTCTCGTGGTATGGTGCAGAGACAAGAAACGAACGAACGGACTGTTATAGTCAACTCGCTCGACTCCGTTGGCTTTCCTCTCTTCCTCGGTCGAATCCCGACGTCTGGGAAACCGGACCAATCGAACCCTTCAGCCACGAAGCAAACACAAGAGGGAGCCGCCACATCCGGGCCGAAACATACCTGGGAGTGATTGCTTTTTACTCAAAGTATTCCTCAGCTTCGCCCTAAGGTTCTCTCTGCTTTCCTCATCGCCCGCAGTGGCGCCCATCTGACCGATAGCGTTCTGCTGTTCTATCACGGCCTCTACGTCCGCTTCTGGTTCGGGCACTAGGATCCGATCGCTCATGTCGACGTTGTTCATCGACGACGACGAGGATGCGAGGGCTTCTGTGTTATGGGCCAACGGAGAACCAGTAGTGGAGGCGACCGATGGTACGCGGAGGTTGGATACTGAGCGCGTCACCTTTAAGTGGCTTCGTCGGGGAGATGGGCCTGGGGAGGACATGATGACATGGGATCGAGGGGTTTTGATGATCGTGATCGTCAGGGCAGACCGATGGGGGGCCTGATCCAAGGAAGATTGAGGATTGGATAGATAGGTAATAAAGCAAATAGTAGATTCGTAGAGTAGTCGAGCCGGGAAAATCTACAAACTAATCAATCATGTCTAAGCTACGTCCTCTATACAAATACAATCAGTGCACATAACATCTCGTGAAACCCTCAGCATCTCTCATCTCTTCAGCAATCATCCTCCTGGAGTGCGTAGTCCACATTCTGGAATCTGATGTTCTCCATGGCCCTGATAAAATGACCCTTATCGTCCTTGGGCAGGTTCCTCGATAACCACGCCTTGGCTGCGTTCGCAGTCCTCGTCCCGGTATAGTTGAACTCGTTCGTCGGCTTCTCGTACATGTTCAAGAACACGTGCGAAATATACCACAAGTGAATCATGTCCTCAAACGCGGCACCGACCCCCTCCCACCCTTCGCAGATGATTTCAGTACAGTTCGAGTAGCTGTCAATCCAATTTTGCAGTATCTTGCGGACGGTGGATGTGGATATGTCCTCCCCGAAGAGTGTGATCCGTGTAGGTCCAGGGAGACCATCGAACAGATACCTGGTCTTGGTCTCGGCTTCGTGTCTTTGGTATAGGCAGGATTCGATTTCGACGGCGATCGCGACGACCATACACGTCAGTTGCCAGACATTGAGCGGGAGAGGAGGATCCCAGTCTCTTTGAAGGGCGCGAAGTTTGTCGGCGATGGACGCTCCGACCAGACGCTCCGGGAACTGACCATACTGGGAGTCGGAGGTGAGAGTGTTGAACCAGGCCGTGGCGCTATCCGCGAACCAGACGGAGGTTTCAGAGGGGAGTGGTATGTGGAAGAAGGAGACATGGAAAGCTGGGCGACCGCTGAAATAAAGGACCTGCATGGCGTCGAAACAGTACATTGTCCACAACAACCTATGATCGATGTCAAATCTTCGCGGTGTGGTCGCCAGGAAACAGATCTAACCTTTTTCTCGATTCATACTCGGACCACCTTACCCACTCGTTCTGCATAGCACTGGCTGTAAGGGGATATGTTGTGATGTGCTGCCAAGTGGCAACGTCATTGATCAAGTCCTTCCGGTAGATCATCTAATAGAAGGTTAACGGAATCATGACGTATGGCAAACACAATGAACAAACCTCCTTGATCGCGTCACCAACGATAGTCAGACGAGTGCACGGGACTTGCTTATTTGTTGGGAGCTGGAACACGGGGTGGGCGAGGAGGAAGAGGTATGCAGCAAGCAGCTGCGCTTGATAGCCTGGATCCAGGATGTTCTGTCTCTACATAATGCTCAGTGGTGGCCGTACATGTGCTCGAAATCACTCACAATCTCACGGGTTAATACCGGCGTAATGTCTTCGACAACAAAACGCAGAAGTTCCTGCGCCTCGCGAGATTTTATGTGGGATGCTCCGGCGGCTTGCATAACCGTCAGAAGGAGGGGCGACTTTCCTTCTTTCCGCCACGTGGAATGCAAAATAGGCATGTAAGCGGTGTACACCTTCACGGCAAACTCGACTGGGATCAAGTGGTGAGTTGAGATGAAACGCAGGAAATGAGAAACTTACAGTATCTCTTCAGCTCGCTAGCAGATTGTTGTGCGTTCGCCGGTTCCAGATAGGCGGAAGGGGTGACAATCTGTGTTGGATCGGATATTATGCCCAAGGGTATTGCTTCCGTTGGCGTGTATATCGGTGAGAATGTCGACGTGAAGTCAAGTGGACTACACCCAAGAGGAATGTTCCAATCGAAGAATATATCTTGGAGGCAAGAAGAGCCGTACTGGTCGGCAAATTGACCAGTGTCATCTAACCAGCTCTGGTTGGAGATCGTCAAGTCTGGCGGAGCGGCCAAACATATGTCGGAAGAAACATCAAGCGGGTAACGCTCATCGGGATGCTTTTCCGCGACACAGGATTTGAGATCGGATGGAATTAAGGCGTCCGGGGTAAAAGTGATGTCGGAGGAAGCAGAAGGGGTGGCGCTGCACTCAGTCTCGGGAACATCCGCCGGAGTTACTTTGACTGCAGTGACGGACTTGGTGTCGGTGAAAATGCACTCTTTCTTCTTAGCGATACAACACGAGCAAGGCTGCTGTAGATCGCACTTGCACTTTGCTAGAGCGCAGGGCGCACAAGATTTTCGCCTGGATTTGGGTGATTTGACTTTGCTACTTCGGACATGGGCTGAGCACGTTGGTATGGGGGGACGGTCGAACGTACGGTTTGCCGCATATTCGCAGGTGCTTTGTGAGGAGGTCTCTTCGGGTGAATTGGAAGTGACATCTCTGATGGAGCCGCTAAGGACTGGTTGGGAGGTTCGACATCGACTCAATCGGCTTACCTCGCACTCGTGCTTCCTGAGGTCGGTGTCTGGACAGATGCGGTTGATTAACCTCAGATTGCGCGTCGATGAGCTTCGAGACTTACGCGTTAATAAATGTCTCTTGAGGTGGTTGAGTCTTCGGGCGCCCGGGGGTCTGGGTAAGCTTCCGAAGGGAGTGATCATCTGACTGAGTGTACCTGGTGAATTTCGCAGAACACACATTGCATTCTTCGGTTCGTGGGATGGATGGCAAATTTCCAGAGTGCAGTCTCTTTCTCGAGACGCTTCCGTCTTTGTTGAACTCGATTTCGACCATGGCGGGGATGAGAGAGAGAGGGGGGGGCAAGGATAAGGCGTCTGTGCGCCTGTTGACTTATATCGATCGCTGACCATCACACCCGCACAAGCCGACCGGGACAAGGTTGAGGTCGACACTTTCCAGACGTCATGGTGGCCATCTGTCTCCCGACCCAACGTCGTCTGGTGAGGGGAACGCGTGGCCACCCAATCCGTGGGGGACTGAGCCGATGGGAGTCAGGGAGAAGGCTAGCGGGGATTCGATGATCTCCAACAAACCCCTGTCCGAAAATACTTATGGCCTTGCATCAGAAGAAAGTGAGCGCAGGAGGCCCGCCCGCGTCTGTCTCTATGGTAGTGTGCCATGTGGGTGCGCTCTAATCTCGAGTCAAAGCGTTGATAACCGCCGGACGCGAGCGAAGCCCTCGGCTCCTGTGCACCCGTCCCGTGCCTACATATAGTACACCAGCCAGCGCGCTGATCACCGTCCACTGGCCCACCTCGACGCGCTGCTAGACATGCGTATACCACCCCCGGCCGCTCAGGATGGCTGGATGTTTTCAGTCTACCAGTCTTCCCAACACATTATCCAAGATTATTCCGCGCTCCAAATCCCAGAGTGAGCCGGTTCATGCCCAAGCGCGATCGAACCGCGGTCTCATCCGTTTTCAGTTTAACCACTCTCAGGTCGGATACTCTTGCAATTCCAGCCCTCCTCTCCGCCTCGTCCGCGCTTCTCCTGTTCATTCGTTTCATCTCGACGCGTAAAGTTGTCAAAAAACTGCTCAAGGTAGAAGATGAGGAAGAACTCGAGCCAACCGTTGAGGAAGTCCCGCGGGGACCCGTCGCAAAACTCCGTCACCACGTGAAACGCTACGGCGGCGTCGTCATCTTCATCTGCCGCGTTCTCCGTCTCTTGGCTGTCCTCAATCTCGTTGGTCTCGCCGTCACGACCCTCGTTTTGGGAAGCAAGGATGTGCATACCACTCACCACCACGCGCGATTTTTGAACTGGAGTCTGTTGGGGGCCTACGTACGTGTCTCATCGTTTGGAGACTAGCCCAAGTCCTCACCACCTTACAGCTCTATGCATCTGTCTTGGCTTTGGTTGCTGTATCGACACCGTCAAAACTAGCAAACGTTGCGAACACCCACCTTGTCTGTCTCTTGTTCGGCATCTGGGTCGTTTATGGCTATAGGGACCTCTACCCCCTCGGAACCTTCACCCTCCAACCCCTCGACATCCACGAGGGTTGGCTCATGTGGACGAAGTTTGCAGTACTTACCTTTGCCGCTACCGTCATTCCATCCTTCGTTCCAACTCAATATGTTCCATTCGATCCCAAGGTTCGTCCCGACTTCATTGCTTGATATCTAGCTCTGAATAGACATCCATATCATACAGAATCCAGCTACAGACATCAATCCTGAACAGACAGCCTCCTGGTTTTCGTTCGTTTTCTTCTTCTTCTTAGACGGTATCATCTTCAAAGCGTCTCGTGTCCCGCACTTGTCTGCTGAAGAATTCCCTCCCCTGGCTGACTACGATTGGGCACCCCACCTTGTCAAAAAGAGTTTCCCCGTATGTTCCCGCCCGCCGCATATATGTTACCTGCGATCCCGATCTCAATCACCCTCAGTACCTAGATCCCCTTTCTGGAGCCGTCAAGAGACATATGTTCTTTGGTCTCATAAAGGTCTTCCGTCGCGAGTACATCAACATGTGTTTTCTCCTTGCGTTACGGGTCGGCTCGTTTTATGAACTACCAATGGAGTGGGACTGAAAACCATTCTCTAGACTGCCTCCACTTTCCTCAGCCCGATTGCGATCAATCGCCTGCTTACATATTTGGGCGAGGGCGGTAAGGGTGCCATCGTCCGACCCTGGGTCTGGATTTTCCTTCTGTTTTTGAGTCCTCTATTGGGATCAGTCGTCTTTCACTGGTCGGTGCACTATGCTATAATCATCACTGAACGATTGAGCTTACTCTAAACCTCGGTATAGCTACATCTTCATTACGGTTTGTCCTCTTATGGATCTCTGATATGATGTACCTGATAGGATGTGTAGACTCGACTCCTCACCCAAGCCCAGGGAATCATAACCCAGCTCGTATTCGAACACGCCCTCCGCATCCGAATGAAATCAGAGTCTACTGAATCATCTACGAGTCGCCCACCCACCGAGCCTTCCACTCCCGACACCGCTTCCGTTGCCGAAAGCGCAACCGCGAGTCACTCTGCCGAAGGGACAAATGAGACAACCACCTCTACGCTTACCGTTCAATCCTCCCCATCCTCTACCGATGGAGACAGTATCAAAAAAGGGAAGAAGGGGAAGGGTGAAGATAAGGAAGAGGAGAAAGCGGAGAAAGGGTCTAATCTTGTCGGGAAGATCACGAATCTCGTCTCCACTGACCTCAACAACATCGTCGACGGAAGGGATTTCCCCATGTTGTTCATCTCCCTGCCTCTCCAGATCGTCCTGTGCATTGTGTTCCTATACAAAATCCTCGGATGGAGTGCTATTGTTGGCATGGTGACGATGCTCTCTCTCTACCCCCTTCCCGGATGGGTTGCTTCCAAAATGCAGGACGTCCAGAAGGGGAAGATGAAAATCGTGAGTCACGTTCCCAGCTTCGCCCCACATGGTCTCGCTTCATCGCAGTTTTTCTATAGACGGATGCGCGTGTTCAGGTTGTAACTGAGGTAATGAATGTCATCCGCATGATCAAGGTCTTCGGTTGGGAAGAGCGCATCGACGAGAAGATCGCAGCCAAGCGTGAAGAAGAATTAGCATACCAACGGAAGAGGATAATTCTGGAGATCATTTCTAATATTCTGAAGTGTGGACATTTCAACTGGTTCTGGGTGATACCACTGACAGCTACGCAGTTTCTCTATCCCTGTCATCACCATGATCGTCTCTTTCGCTTGTTATGTGAGTTGCACTGTGGTTTTACTGCTAGGGGTGGGGTCTGACTGGATGTGCAGACGCTCGTCATGAAGGAAGAGATGACTGCTGCCAAGGTCTTCTCTGCCATGTCCGGTAAGCTGTGGTTGTCTTCAAACTTTAGTCACTGAACTGACCCTTTCCTACAGTTTTCGATACGCTGCGAAACCAGATGTGGATGACGTTCTATCACGTCCCTATGATCATCCAGGCTAAGGTCTCTCTTGACCGCGTCAATGACTTCCTTCGCAAGGTACGCAATTTAACCTGCGCAGCCCATCATCCTAGTGCTTAGACATCCTTAGACAGAGCTCCTCGACATCTTCTCCCCGGCCCAGGGAGAAAACGCCATCGCATTGAATGTCCCAAGCAATTCCTCGCTCATCGGTATCCGGAATGCCTCCTTCACCTGGTCCTCCGAGCCCACGGGAGCTATCACTCCTGGCTCCTCTCGTAGAAACTTCAGCTTACATATCAAGGACGAGGTAGTATTTAAGCAGGGAAAGATCAACTTGATCGTTGGACCAACCGGCTGCGGAAAGACTTCGCTTTTGATGGCGCTGCTTGGAGAGCTGCACTATGTCCCTTCTGGGCCAGATTCGTGGTTCAACCTTCCCAGGGAGAACGGTGTAGCATACGCTTCTCAGGAATCTTGGGTTCAGAACGAGACGATCCGGGACAACATCCTATTCGGTTCGGAGTTTGACGAAATCAGGTATCGCAAGGTCATCCACCAATGCGGACTGAGCAAAGACTTGACACTGTTCGAAGCGGGTGATAAGACCGAGGTTGGAGAGAAGGGATTGACGTTGAGCGGGGGGCAGAAGGCGAGGGTGACGCTCGCTAGGGCCGTTTACTCGCGGGCTCAGGTTTTGATATTGGACGACATATTGGCTGCTCTGGATGTGCACACTGCGAAATGGATCATCGAGAAGTGTTTACAGGGCGACCTCGTTCGTGGCCGAACTGTTCTCTTGGTGGTGGGTATCCGTACTCCATTCCGAAATTCTTCGGCCTAATGTGATACCAGACCCACAATATTGCTTTGGCGGGACCTGTGGCAGACTTTGTCGTTTCCCTTGGACAAGATGGTCGCATCCTGAGTCAAGGAACACTCTCGGAGGCCCTCAAATCCAACAAAGCACTTCTTAAGGAGGTCAAGACTGCGGAAGCGGGAGTCTCCAAGGCGGATGAAACCGTCGACGATGTTCTTCCAGAGATCCCTGAAGGAAAGGGAGGCAAGTTGATTGTCAAGGAAGAGATCGCCGAGGGGCACGTCAGTTGGTCCGCCAGTGAGTACATCTGGTCTTCTGCATACCCAGATGACGAGGCTTAGTTGTGTTCCAGTCCAAATGTACGTTGTTGGAATGGGTGGATCCTTGCCCGTGGTTTTCTGGGTCGTTGTCCTCGGATGTTGGTCGATGGAAGAGGTTGCCCTCGTAATTGTAGGTCCTTGCGAGCGGCACACCCATACTTAAATATACTGACCCCCCACAGCAAACTTGGTTCTTAGGTTACTGGTCCTCCCAATACGAGATCCTTCCCCCATGGCAAGTTGACTCTGTCCGGTAAACACCGTCATCAGTGTTCTCTTTTTCACCAATCCTGAAGCCCCTGGTCAGATACCTTCTCCAATACAGCGCAGTCCTCGCTTTCGCGACGTTTGTCAGCTCGATTGCTACCTCGATATACATGTTTGGAGGATTGAGGGCATCGAGGACCATCCACCGTCGACTGATATCTTCGGTCCTGGGCACGACCCTGAGGTGGCTCGATTCCACTCCTGTTGCTCGCGTCATCGCGCGATGCACTCAGGACATGCAATCCGGTACACCGAGTCCTCTGATATTGCGTCGTTTGGATCTGGACTAACTACGATTATAGTCGATAGTACGATTCCAGACTATCTCAATGCAGTCCTCTCCATGGGTCTCAGCATGTTCGCGAAATTCATAGCAGTGGTCATCTTCTCACCCGTTTTCCTTTTTCCCGGTGTTGCCGCCTTTGCGATCGGGGCTTTGCTCGGACAGATCTATATCAAGGCCCAGCTCTCCGTCAAGCGCGAGATGAGTAACGCTCGCTCCCCCGTCTTGTCCCACTTTGGTGCCGCCATCGCTGGCATTGGTGCGTGTATCCTGTTTGTCTAGTGAGAGAGCATATGTTCACCAGCCCTGTAGTCTCCATCCGTGCTTACTCGGCCCAGAACTCGTTCAGACAAGAATCCTTGCGCCGCATCGACAAGGTCACGCGCCCCTCTCGTACCTTTTATAACTTGAACAGGTGGATCTCGATCCGCGTTGATGCGGTCGGAACTAGCTTCTCCTCTGCTTTGGCGATTTACTTGGTGTACGGAACCGGAGCTATTCACAAGCCTGGATCCGCCGCGAACGTCGGTTTCTCGTTGAACATGGCCGTTGGATTCAGCACCATGATCTTGTGGTGGGTGAGGTGTTTGAACGAGTTCGAAGTTAGTGGGAACAGGTGCGATCCATTGCAGCTTCGTTTTGAAAGGTGGCTCTGATTGCCGTAACAACTAGCTTGGAGCGAATTCAGGAGTACGCCAAAATCGAACAGGAGCCCAAGCCGACACCCGAGGGAGTTCCTCCCGCCTATTGGCCTGCCAGTGGGGAGCTCATCGTCGAGAACCTATCTGCTAAGTACAGCGCCGACGGTCCCAACATTCTTCATGGTCTCAGCTTCCACATCAAGTCTGGCGAACGTGTTGGTGTTGTCGGTCGTACTGGGAGTGGAAAGAGTTCATTGACTCTAGCGTTACTCCGATGCATCCTCACCGAAGGAAATGTTCTCTACGACGGCATCCCGACGAGCAAGATCAACTTGGACGCCCTGAGGACGAACATCACGATTATCCCACAGGTTCCAGAGTTACTGAGTGACACGCTTCGAGGAAACTTGGATCCATTTGGTCAACACGACGATGCTACTCTTAACGATGCCCTCCGGTCTGCGGGTTTGTTCTCCGTTCAAAGCGAGGATGACGAAGGAAGGATCACGTTGGAGACAGCCGTCTCGAGCGGTGGCGGAAACCTTTCGATTGGCCAGCGTCAGATCTTGGCACTTGCCAGGGCCATTGTCCGTCGCAGCAAGCTTTTAATATTGGACGAAGGTAATTCCCCAGTTTGACGATTTGAGATTTCGTGCTCACCAAATTCCATTTTAGCCACTTCGGCTATTGACTACGAGACGGATACGGTTATCCAGAATTCGCTCCGTACCAATCTCGGATCGGATGTGACGCTTTTCACAATTGCTCACCGGTTACAGACCATCATGGACGCTGATAAAATTGTAAGTCATGACAACGTCGCACTCTCGCCCGTCTCATTCTAATTGATTCGTACAGATGGTCCTTGATGCTGGAAACATCGTCGAATTCGGAAAGCCCAGCGAGCTCCTCGAAATTAAGGATGGCAAGCTCAAGGCGTTGGTAGATGAGAGCGGCGACAAAGACAACCTTTACAAGATGGCTCAGTGAACGTGTATTAATAGTTTCCTTGCTTAGCGTACATACCACCTTTCGCACCCCTTTCCTATTTCGTGCTCCGTGAGGTTGGACAACACACAGAACGTTTAGAGACTTACATAGGCGCGCCCATTAAATCATTCGTGGACCGTCTTCGGCCCGAATCAATCCCATTATGTGACCGGGCTTATTATCGTACTTTCAAAGTTCCCCCAATCAAGATGTCATCTGCGACGGGACAGCTCACATGCACTCAGTGCAAGAGTGACTACAGCGGGCCCAAACGTCCAATGTTACGATGTAGCTCGTGTAAGAAAGGATGGCACACTTGTACGCTTCCGCTCCCGACCCGAACCTCGATGACCTCGATAGACTGATCTTGCTGCAGACTGCCACAGCCCTGTGATCACCGTGGGACAATTTAAAGCGATGTATGAGGCGGAAGTGAATCTGAAGCAGGCGCATCCTGGGGCGGTCCGATTTTCCACTTGGCGTTGTTCGTTGTGTTTGGCTCGTTCGCGGGCTGACCAAAGCGTGATTGTGGGTTCGTGGTCACATATCCTATACTGTGTCTGAGAGCTCTGTCTGGCGCTATACAGGTCATCTCCTCTGATGAAGAGGAATGCATGCCGCTACCCAAGCGGAATTCTGTGGTGGCACCTTCCAAGTCGACATCGCCAGTGGCATCCACACCGACTGAGGATATCGTTGACCTTACTGAAGGATCCGCGCGACTCCCCTCTCGAAAGGGTGGATCCCGAGACACTTCACCACCAAGGTCGCGTTCACAAACTTTCGATCTGCCGGGGCGGAAAGAGCATTCCCCGCCGATCACCCGTGCAAGATTGGGTAAGTTATCATAGATCGCTGGCCCTCTTGCGTGGGATAGGTGCTGAATTAATCTCCTAGGACACTCCACAACCCCACCGCCACTCAGTGCTACACCGAGTGAGCCAACGATAATCATCGACGAAGAAGCTGTCAACCTCAAGATGAACGCAGACATCGGCCGTGACGAACCCCTACGTCCCGCGCCGGTTCAATCACTTTCCCCGGAACCGCCCAGGCAGACCGAAACCCGTCTGCTCCCACAGATCATCAAAGAAGAGATGCAAGAAATTTTGATTCCGCCTCCCACTGAGCCTGAGAAACCGAGGCGGCCGCGCAAACCGAAGGAAACAAAAAGGTTCGTTTCAACAAGTCGGAGAGGTAAATTGCGAATCAAGGGTTTGGTCAATTTGCACATGCCTTTCGGTCCGGAAACAACGCCTCAGGTCCACTTGGGAACCCTGGAGGAGGCTTTGAGAAAACTAGGACTCGAACCTGCACCAGGGAAATAGGTACAATTTGTATGTGACACGGGTGGTCTAAATTTCAGGCTGTGGTAATAGGATGTAGAACCCTCAGCCATAATATCAAAAGAAAATCGTACAGGTCCTTGGGATGCATGATGTGGTAGGGTTCCCGCATCGATTTTACAGCGTGTTCGGACCGTGGCTTGTTTATGGGATCCAGTGTAGCCGCTACCGGGACTAGCAGATCATGTAAGAAAAAGGGTTCGAATTTGATTGTTCTTCCGCGAGTGTCTACGGCAGAAGGTATGATCACAGGGGGGTAAAATTGCGAGGATTAAGATGTATTGCAACCTGAGTTTATGAACCGGTAAAAGTCGGCAACCAGGTAGAGGCTCCCCGCGAGCACAATCAACCCATCACCTCCGGAAACGTCAGACGCCCAATTCAGCGCATCAGATAAACCGCCGTTCCCCTCGCTGGGAAGCCACAGCCTGGCTTGTGGGTAATGGGCTTTGACGGCATCATAGATCGTTGAAGGTGGTTCAGCTTTCACCCAGGGCATATCATCGGGAGGGGAAAACTCGAGAGCCGCGACGTTCACCCTTACGTTCGGATATGACCGGGACAAAAGGGAGAAGAGCGGAGCGAGCGTGTCGAGTGGTTGTTTGGGCGGAGAGTGGGATAATCCGAGTACGTAGGTCAAATTGAATGAGTCGTTTGTGGTGGGTAGACTGGGCAGAAGAGTAGCCATAAAATCTGCGAGTGTCTGGGCGGAGCCGCGGTTGTGGGCTCCGTCGACAAGGATGCTCCTCCCGTTGGGCAAAGCATGGAAAGAGAGCCTCCCTGGCCAGCTCGTCTTCCCGAGCCCAGTGGCAAATGTCTCCGGGGTGATCCTCCCGCTCAACTTGAGATGTGAGCACGAACGGTGTGCAAGAAGCTCGGAAACGATTGTTGAAGCAACCCCAAGATTTGATAGCTGATGCAAACCATGCAGGGGCAACCTTCCCCTAAGCGGTTCAGGAAAGCAGGGAAGCTGTATTGAGACAGGCGTGGGTTCGCGGGGATCTTCTGAAGGGAGCTCGACGGGTTCAACAGCTTGGACGAAATGACCCCGGATATCGTCGCCCAGCACGACGTTCTTGACAACCTCCTTGACTTCGGGGAACTTTTGCCTCCCCAACACGAACGGCTTCCCCCTCCTTGCAATCCCCACTTTCTCTCTCGCAATCTCTGCCACCGTATTCCCGAGGAATCCTTGGTGATCCAAATCCACGCTGGTCAGAGCGGACACAACAATGGCTTCGTCGGGTATCGCGTTGGTCGCGTCGAGCCTCCCACCCATCCCGACTTCCACAACTACGATATCCAACTTCAGCTTCTCAAATATCATCATCGCGGTGCTCGTCAGGACTTCGAATTTAGAGGCTTGGGCTCCAAGTTGTTGGTTCACCCTTTCGACTTCATCTCTTACTTGATCGTACACATCAGCGGCGACAGGCTTGCTGTTGATGACAATCGAATCTCGTACAGATAAGAGATGTGGGCTATTGAATCGGCCGACGGAAAGTGGGGGTGACGAGGCTTGGAGGATCGAGGAAAGTAGAGCAGAGACGCTCCCTTTGCCGTTGGTCCCGGCGATGTGGCATGTCGGTCGCCTGTATGTCGGGAGGTGCGAGAGAAGGAGACGAATGCGGTTTAGACTCAGGTCAATTGACATGTCAGAGCGGCGTAAACGAGAGACAGGGTCGCTTGAGCGCAACGCGCAGTTGACGTGGAGAGGATGAGCGATCGTGAGAATCATCTCCGGCCGGTTTGCTTGAGATGCCGAATTGCAATTGGATTGCAACAAACTCGATTAGAGCCCCAAATCCAGATGGTACCAGAAATCGAGCGACTGTTCGCTTGGGTAAACGTGAACTGGGAAAGAGGTTTTGGAACCCCAGGATGGAAGAGCCAATGGACGGCGGCACGGTGATCGACAGGCTAATCACGTCAAGCTTGTGTCCGACCCACCATGCCATTCAACGGTTGGGTAACAAAGTACGCGTGCTACGTGTGTAAGAAAAACCACAGCACCAATGAACAAGCAATGCTCGTCTGCGCGTCGTGCATGAAGGCATGGCACTCCTGTACGTTGGTTTCGAGCTCAGTGTTCAGGCCTCAGGGGCTACCAACTCACCACGGTTCCGAGGTAGCGTGTCACATCCCTCCAGTCACCCAGAGCGAGCTCACGAGGATGTGGGAGGCGGAAACGGACAAAACTGTGCCACTGCACATCCGCCGACTATCCACTTGGCGTTGCATGCGCTGTTCTCTCCCCTTCTCCGTCCAGAGTAAATGTAACATGGTTGTAAGTGCGAGAACCACACCTCCACTACACAGCAGACTAAACACCGCTCGCTATCCCAGGACATCTCTTCCGACTCGGATGAATTCGAGGAAGACCAACCGCCGCGCAAACGCGTAGCCCACTCCAAGGATCCAGCTTTGGCTACTTCCCTTGCCCCCGTTGAAATAATAGACCTTGTCGAAGAGGCCCCAGACTCCCAAATCATGGAATACACCACTCCAGATAGCTCTGCACCGATACGACGAGGTGAGCGGGTTGGTTCACGGGCATACTCAACATCATTGTATCTCACTTGCAGTCCCACTCTCCCAGAACCTAGACGAATAATTATCGTTGAAGACGGTGACTCCACTCCTCGGGAAAACGGCCCTCCGCCTGCGGTCAACCCTCAGATCCATCCCCTCCTACCAATATCGCCAATGGAAACGCGACTACTTCCACAAATTTTGAGGGAAGGAATGAAGGAACCCGAAACCCCAGTCACCACGACAACGAGGAAACGTCCCTTGCACTCCAAGCCACAAGCGAAACGCTTCAAGCCAAATAGCAGGAAGGGTAAGAGACGGATAGGAAACTTTGTGAATTTGCACCTCCCCTTTGGATATGAACCCCTCCCTAAAGTCAATCTGGGTACGCTAGACGATGCTCTGAGGAGATTGGGAGTCGAGACTTAGTTGGCCTCAATATGGTTTGGAAATGAGGGGGTTTAGGTTCTCAGCATGACACCGGACCCATCGTGCACGCCTGGAATGTTGGCGATGTTATATAGGTATGTCGGATGTAATAAATCGACGCACACTACTCAACAAAAGCAAGATGCCAAGACTGGGCGATTACCCACACAGAACGCAAAATGAAAGTGCAGGCGCAGAGACTCCATGAGGAAACGAGGAACCACGACCGACTACTCTATGTAGATCATTGGCCCTTGAAGGAACTCATGCTCCCTAATCATCAGGGACTCGAGCGAGAGGTAAGGGACGACGGATCCGCCCTCCTTGATTTTCGGTGCCAACATCTAAAGGACCGATGAAACCCACCATTACTCTGTCGCCGGAGGCGACGACTTTTGACGGGAGGGTTCTACTGGAGTGGCGTGATCACGGAGAGTAAGGTCAAGAACCTGAAGGAGGGGAGAGCTTTCGAATGTAAAAGTGAATACAACACCTTGGCCTCTCGTCCACTTTCATATGCAAAGGACCGTCCGTCAGAAAGTGGCCTCTGCAATCTGCGGAACACTGGAGCACGAAGCCGTGCTTCGGTGTAGTCTTGATGCAGACGATCAATACTCGGGATTACCAAATGCCCGGTCTAAGCGAGTACTGGTTGGTCATCCGTCCAAGTGCCCCACCATCAGTGGGACCGTCAATGCTCTATGGGTCGTCGACGCGGCGCCGCTTCTGGTGTTCAGTCTTATTGCATACTATGAGCAAACTGGGTAGTTTAGAATCCGCAATCCGTCTGACAAGTAGTGGCAGGTTGGTCGCTCCTCTGCTGGGCAATCAAGGGGGTCGGTTTGCCGATGCGAGGATCATGTTAACCCGAAGACATTGTAGTGGGGTTCGGAACCGGATACCATCCAAAATCGATGGCACGTCCCTGCGCAAGGACAAGGTTAATTCCTGGAGTGGAGATGCGCGAGAAAATAGGGGGCGTTGGACGTCGCGGGATCTAGCCCCGCTGGATCGACGCCTAACGAGAGGACGTGAAGGCTGCGCGGGTTGCCCATCACCAGAGACAAAAAATCTCACCAGCTAGGATCGAACTAGCGACCTCGAGATGTTTATCGAGTTATAGTCTCACGCTCTACCAACTGAGCTATGGTGAGGATACCCTCCTCGGCTCAGATAGGTACATAACCTATCAGGATCACGAACCGGTCATTGATATACGGTACATACTCATACAAGCGTCAGCTGTAAATAGGTTACATCATTGGGGGTGCCAATTCCTGCACATTCGGCATGATTACCTCATAGTGTTGGAGCCGAGGCGGGTTGAGATTTACACGAGGACATCAGCGAGAAGGAGGGTGACCTGCTGGTGAGCGTTGACACCCCTGTTAATGGCTGTGAGAACGGCTCCAACCTCGTTCTTGTAGACAGCGAGCTAGAGAACGAATCCATTGAACCCTCTCCGCGAAGTAATAGTACACAGCTGGAGATACCTTCTCCGCACCGGGGGCACTACGGCTAAACCAACATGAGAATCAACGTATTGCCGAGGATGGATCCGATGAACCTACCCGAATGGATGAACTTGTTCCGATAGCTTAATGTCCAGAGCAAAGAGGAGTTGAGGGGTGGAGAGGTCGCCTCCGGGGTATCTCATCCTTGGCGAGCGTCGTGAACTGGTTGACCGCACCCCAGGCGTGCGAAGAATCCCTCCAGCCAACACTCTAACCACCATGTCCACCTCTGCTCAAACTGAACTCCTCAAGCTGTCTCGCGAACAGCTGAAGCAACTTTGCAGAGAACGTGGACATACAGGCTACTCGAAATGCACCAAACCACAACTTGTCGCGCTACTGGGATCTGACACTCCGTCCAAGTTTAATTCCTCCATGGTAGCTACCGTGCTGCCACCCAAACGGGACCCGCCCTCTCTTGCTTCTGCTTCTAGAAAGCGATCTGAATCCGGCTCTTCTGGTCCCGGGGAGTCTGTTGCCAAGAAACAAAAACGTCCCAATCCAATCCCTTCGAGCAACAACTCGTCCGTGAAATCCTCCACGGTCTCCGCCCCACCCAAAGCTAAACAAAAACCACGCTTTGATCACAAACTACCTATCCCTCGCGGACTGTTTGTCCCACCTGTGCCTACTGTTCCGCCCACCGTTCCTTTTCTCGATCAACAACCAACAAGTTTGCCTTCTGTGTCGTCCCTTCTTCCTTCGTCTCCTTTAAACCATTTACCCTCTCTTCCCCAACCTACTACATTGCAAACTGCTCCGAATTCGCGGCCTCACTGTGTTGCAGAAAAATATGGGAGCGGGACCTCACTTCCGTCGTCTGGCGGAAAAGGACGTACTCAGTCGTTCAAGAAATTGGACTCGGGAAATAAAGCAACAAACAACTACCTGGTACCTCGTGGATCTCAGGGCCCCCTCCATTCCGCAAACATGATCCCTTGTCCTAACGTGTCTATGGAACAATTACCACCGCCATATCTTGACTTCTCCACACTTCCTGTCCCTAGTTTGGACCTGATAGGCATGCCACCCTCGATCTCTGACCGGAAGAAGGCTAATTCCTGGTCTATCATCCTGTCGGGGATCTCCAATACCGAACGAAGAGCATGCACACTCGTGTCTCGAATGTTTCGCTATGCTGGTAAATCCGCGCTCTGCTCTCTCTCTCTTGGGTATCTCATCTCTACGCTTCGATAGTCTATCTATCTGCTACAATCGTTCTCTCCTCTGATTTCCCTGGCAAACGACTGGATTATGTGATTCGCTCCTATTCCCCCTCCACGTTCAACTTCTGGCCGTATCTGAGGGCTCGGGAGACGGAACTCGTGGAGCAGAGAAGCCGGTATTTACGGTCTTATCTCCATCGTTTCTACGAGACTTTCGAACCCATCGACCGGCGTCTGTGGACATCTCCCGAGAACCCGAAACAATACGCTGTGGCAGTCAGGTGAGCGCATTCTCGATCCTACGAGGCGCTTGTTGATGAGCACCACGCCAGATTTGTCATGTCCAAGTCCTGGTTTGCGATATCGGAATGTTCTAGTCCATCCGATACTGTTCCCTGGCTCCATTCCGTAGTGATGAATGTGCGGGAGGTCGTTCCGGATGAGATTTGGGAAGTCACCACCATGACTGTCGCTCAGGGATCTATCGCAGCAAAGGAGGAAGCGTTCTACGTCTTGGAACCCACCTGTGAAGTCATCGGTCGCCCTCCTGTTACACCTACACCTCTCCCAGAGAGCCTTCCTAACACTCAGCGTAGCATTCCAATCCGTGTTGACTGGTCGGAATACGTGGCTGATCGCATAATCTCGTTCGCAGAAGCGCCTGGGAACCGGCTATTGGATCGGGTACAGTGGGCGCACTTCGAGGAATACCAAAACGGGATAAGTCGACACTGGCTGACGCGAACCCAGGGTGAGGGGGAGGTCGGTGGATTAAAGAGGCAAGTCGCAGAGAAATACATTCTGGCCTCGGTGGTCGAAAATAGGTATGGTGTCTGACGCGTAAAACTCCCGATGCTGATGACCTTGTGGTATTACCCCCAGCGTCAGCGGGGCATGGAGGTCAGTCCAGGAGATGGCGAACGAACGTTTCGTGCCCGCAGAACCGAACCACGTAAACAAGCGGTCAAAGGTGACAATGAAGATGTTCCTTTCCACGTGCGTTCTTGGCTTTTCGTTTCTTGCGGCTGATTAATGACCGCTTATGTCAGTCACCATCACGTTGAAAGCGTCCATTTCCAAACCCCTGACAAGAAATCCTTTCATCCCGCGGTGGCAACAGTCCAGACGCTAGCGAGGGAGTATTACATATTGAAGGACAATGGGATGCTGATTGGAACGGAGGAAGACGGCATCAACCCATTATGGCAGATCCTGCTAGAGTGCGATGAGAGGGGTCTCCCTTGCGATAGCTCAGCCCCATTGTCCACGGCGCACTAGATAATAAGTCGGAACTTATTTTGCACCGGTCACAGCAAACATTGGAGGTCTATAAACACACCCTATTAATTCCGAGCGTGAGCTGCTCTCGTCATCTCCGGAATTGTATATGCAGCACGCTCATTGTGTTTGGGATTACACGCAAATACGTACGAAGGACGTCCTGACTGAGAGTTGGATCCACAACACCACCTGGCGGACAGTACCTACGATGCCCTCTCGGCATGCGCCACCATTCCTCGACTCCCCAATCGACGCAGCGCGCAGAACCAAGTCCGGTGACGTTCAAAACCGTTCGGTGGAATCCACCGGTCCGATATTCTAGCCCATGACGGAATCGCTTTCAGGGATCCCGGAATGGTGGTCGTTGTGGGCGCGCAAATACTCCCAATCGGCCATATGGCATCACAAGTGTCAGCAAACGGAAGCCAATTGCTCGCCGGTTGGCAGTTACTCCGCCGCACGTGATGATGCATCCCAGGTTTAGCCCGCTTGACCCATCACCTCCATCACCGGTCACCGCGTGTGGGACATATCGTTGGACCAGGACCGTATTCCGTGATTTCCAGCGACTGGGCTTCTGCGACGCCTTCCTGGATACAGCTAATCTTGTTTGCGCCACGCCTTTCAGTGGACAACAAAGATACAACTGATTGGTGCATGTCAGAGGGTACCCCCGTTTGTGTCGTGCTGCTAAGAACCCAATGGCCATAATTCACCGGTTCTTTCACCATCCAATTGAACTTCCTGGACTTCGCTAAGTAGCCGCTAGCTTGGATGGGGACGCGCAGGTCCGGAACGGATCCACGCATTGTTCCGAAACTCGGCCCATCATCAGACAAATACCTCCTTCTGGACAATTGGGTATCACATCCTCCCAACTTTTCACTGCGCCTCAGCGCATCCTCAAGGCATTCCAGGATATCCAGGGACTGGCTCGTCTTATGTAATCCTTATAAGACATCCACGGGACCCGCCCTCGAATAGGCCTCGAGTACTTAAACTTGGCGTTGCGGAAAAAGCGGGCCTCTTCTTTAGGTTTTCACGACCTGTATTTCTCCTCTCCCCCCCTTGAGACGCTATGAAGATCGCCGTTATTGGATCTGGGTGCGCTGGCCTAGGTGCGACGTGGGTACGTATCGCGGCTTTCCCTCCACAGCAGCAGACTGTGTTGATGAACAACTGTTGATTCCAGTTGCTCAACGAACACAGCAAGCATCAAGTCTACCTGTATGAGTCTGACAACCGCCCTGGTGGTCACGCCAATACGTTTACATTCTCTGCCCCGGGGAAGGAACCCGTCGACGTCGATGGGTTAGTGGCATCCACTTTGTGTTGTTGATCCTCATTGACTGATGATCATCGGTCTGCGCAGCGGATTCGTAGGTCCCTTGATGACCCCGACCCATATTCAATGCCCTGAACTCCATGTTTAGGTCGTATTCAATCCCGACTCGTACCCAAATTTTCTTCGATTCCTCAGGCGGTACCCCCATCTCAAGATCCTGACCACGAGTATGGCTTTCGCCATCTCTCGGGATCTGGGCAAGTTTGAATGGTCCGGCCATAACCTGTCAACCATCTTCTGTCAACGATGGAGGATTTTTGACCCAAGGATGTGGAGACTAATTTACGACGTGTTGAGGTTTAACGCTTGCGCTCGACGGTTGATCGTGGGTTGGAACCGGTTGACTTCGCCTCTTCAGGGCCACGACATGACTATTGGAGAGTATCTGCGAAGAGAGGGTTACTCGGAGCAGTTCTCAAACGACTTCTTACTGGTACGTCCACGTTGTCCTTTACGTTTCAACACCATGCTGATGGATCCACCCAGCCGATCAGCGCCGCCGTCTGGGACACTTCACCTGACAAGTTGTTCAACGAATTCCCCGTTCGTACCCTGGTCCAGTTTATGAACAATCACAACCTGCTGCAAGTGATCGGGGCTCCGGATTGGTTGACGATCGGAGGAGGCAGGTGAGCGCCCCGAGTGTTTAACGTTATTCGGTTGTTGTATTGATTAATCCCCGGTGGGTAGCAAAACCTACGTGGACACCATACTTTCCGCATTACCTCCTAACGCCTTGCGTCTGTCTTCACCCGTGCAATCCGTGCAGACTCTAGAGTCTGGAAAGGTCCTACTGACGACTGCGGACGGGAAGTCAGAAGAATACGACCATGTGATCATGGCTTGCCACGCGGACGCTTCGCTGGCGATTCTCAGGGCAGGTGGAGGGGTTACCAGTGAAGAGGAGAGTATCCTTGGAGGGTTCCAATGGAACAAGAACGTCGCAGTCGTTCACTCTGATCCAAAGGCAAGCCTGTTAGTGGGGTTCCATGATCACAAAGGTCTAAAACATTCGCATTCAGCTCATGCCTAAGAACCAACACGCATGGTCGAGTTGGAACTACCTCGCGCAGTCATATGTGGACGACGTAGGGGTACACCGTGCCCACTACGATGCAGTTTCTTGGTGAGTGTTTTCCAAGTGTGGATCGGAGGTGCCTGAGCTGACCCTTTTACAGCACATGTCAGTGGACGAGCCTTGGTCATGCATGCGGGGCATACGACTGACCGTAATTATCCAGATTGGCTAAACCTCATCCAACACTTACCTGCCGAGAAACACGGTCATATCTTCATGACACTCAACCCACCTTCCGAACCGGACCCGAAATTAGTGTTTAAGGAGTTCGTGTATGATCACCCGGTCCTGGATGCAAACGTAAACATCCGCTCTCCCCATTCAGTCATTGAAGTCATTGACCGCTGTACGTCTATAGGCTGTCTCCCTCCAGCGGCGGATCCGCACGATCCAAAACACACGCGGGATCTCCTACGCAGGAGCGTGGCTGAGCTACGGCTTCCACGAAGACGGCTTCACATCTGGCCTTCGGGCCGTCACAGACGCCGTCCCGGACGTTCACCCACCGTTCGAGATAGATGACCCGGATCGAGAGCCGAAAGAGGCGTTGATGGGGTGGGTGTTTGATTGGTTGGAGGAGTCTGGATGGAGGGTCTACCTCGGCACGGTTTTGGCAAGTTGGCTGGGGTGGATCGCGTGGGTGATGGGTGTTACTGTGGGTGGTGGGATTGGTGGTGGGGGAGATTTGAAGAGGGAGACTGGGAAGGCGAGAGCTTGAATTGTTTCCCTCCCCCGCTCACCCTGCTGGGCCTCGACGAGCCGAGGCTATGGACTTTTCCGCGTGACTAAGTCGGTCTGTGGGTGTACAACGCGTGTAACGGACAGCCCTTCATCGCATCCTGTACCAGGTAAACCTGTTGTCTGTAACTTTTCATCGTGTACCTGCCCCCTGACGTACGAAATACTACTCTATAATCACTGTAACGTAGTGTGTAATGCGTGCCTTTTTACATTTTTCGACGACTCGCTCTATATACACAACTGCTCTATAACAAAGAACCTACACATCAACGCGCGCACGCGAATAACAGGGAACAACGAGGGAGGAAGAGAGAAAGTGTGCCAAGGATACATGGATTCGTGAACCAAGCAAAATAGCAACGTCAACAGCAGCAACATGAGAGAGGAAATATAAAAATGGTGGATAAAAGATAAGGGAAGGGGTAACCCATGTGAGGGGATAAGAGATAAGGCAGACAATCGTAGATGGGTAAATATACGTCCGTGGGAATGGGGTAAGGGAAGAACGGATTATTCCTTAGGGATAATGGGGGGGTGTAAAGTATGGCCGAGGCAGGGGAGCCAGGGAGTGACGAGCATTGAGAGCCGGGCGGGGGTGGAAATCGCGAAGCAAGTGATAACGATATCATAAGACGGGGTGGCAAGGGGGAATGAAGCCAAAGCCAAGCTCGAGCAGAAGGACGACCAGCATATTGGCCAAGTCCAAACACAAAGATCACCCCCGGAGGAGGAAAATGGACCTACGTATGGACCCAAGAACAAAACACTGAGGGAAAAACAAGGGCTTGTGGATGATGTTGAATGATTGCGCTCTCTGGTAGCCTAAGGCTTATCAGTGGGTAACTCAAAAGCGACCTTGCTATTCCTCGAAAAATAGTCCTCTTCCTTGTCCGCTGGTCCCGATTGCGATGTGGTGGCCATCGACATGTCCTGAATTGGCAGGGGCGTTCTGGGCGGGTGCGAATCAGCGAACCTCACCGACCTCGCAGGAGAGAGCTCCCTAGGAGATCCTGGCATGCCCGCCGTCCTCAGCGACTCGATACGCAAGTTCCTGACCGACCCTCTCCTAGAGTCTGGGTGCATGGAACCGGAACGAGAGTGGTGGTACCGGGAACCTACGTCCCACGAAGTTGTCCTCGATACTGGAATACCCGATCCTCCGAGCGGACCAAAACGATGGGGACTTGGAGTCGATGACCGGTCGTCCCGTACTTTGGAATGCTCACGCGAGATGTTCGGGGCAGTTGAAGGTCGGATATTCTTCTTCTTCTTTTTTGAGGATCCTTTGCGTATGAACGGAAGCGCTGTTTTCGCGCCCAGGGACTTGGTGGTGGTCGGTCGCGATGCTCTCGTTTCGCTGTTGTCGGATGCCCAATCATCCTCCTCAGCCGGTTCAGAAGTGGACCGACGGATCTCCTCCACAATCTGCTGAGAAGGATCGGGGGTGCGACGGTGCACCTTGGGACTGAGATGCCGTTTAACCTCCATCTCAGCAGACTTGAGGCCATCCATAAGCCCCTCGGCGTGCTTATGAGCATCCTCCTTCAGCCAACGGAGGTAATCGCCAACGGCATTCCTGACTTCGGACTCTCCGCCAATGAATCTGGAGGTTATACGCTCCGCGTTTTCGGGGCCGTAGACATTTCGATGGACTTCGACCTCGACCTACGTCAAAAAAGAACCCATCAGCACCCCCCAAAGTATATCAACGGAAGAAAGACAGGCGCACTTCCTGACCGGTACCGGTCCTCCGCTCGATAACCTGATGCGGACCTTCCCTCCATTCGGCCAAGATCATTGAGTCCTCGCCTTCGTCTGCCGTACTCGTCGTAGGTGTCGAGCCACTGGCTTGATCCCCATCCCTTACGGGCTCCTCGGTAATCGTCAGACCTGGCGCCAGGACGATGTCCTCCTTCTCGCGGATGGTCGCAGCTGGCGTCGCGTCGCCCCTCTCCATGATATCATGGACGTCTCGGGGATCGCGATTGATGACGATATCCTCGGCTTTTGAGACCCGTCGAGTGAGGGTGGTCCAATCGGCAGGCCCACCATGTCGAGACCACGTACGAGAGACGGAGTGTACGCGTTTTCCGAGGGAGAAGAAAGGGATCGAAAGACCGTGGACGAGAATCGAGCAGATGACGACAAAAGAGACGATTGGTTGGATGGACTTTGCCAGGTATTCGGCTTGGTTCTGTGGGACTTGATCTTTCTCAGGGTACGGCAACTTATGAACGGCAAGGGTGGAGATGAATATAGCGCCTAAAACGGTCTCATAAGCATGTGGGTCGAGCATGTGGGTCGAGCTCAGTCAGCGAAAACAAACGCACCAACGCCCATAGGGCCAAAGTGGCCGCTAAAGATAGCCTCCCTGAAAGTCTTGACGTCCGGGATCCATTTGTAAAGGGCAATCATAATCGGCAAACGCCTGAGGAGCAAGACAAGGATGGAGATGACAACCAATCGCCAGACAGTGATGCCCAGGACAGAATCATCGAAGTCTTCGAAGGGTGTCCAAGCTCCAATGTACACGAAGCAAGCAACGTTAAAGAGAAGATCGATGACGGAACTGAAGACGGCCTCTTCGGTCTGCCGGTTGAAGAAACCGTCCCAAGCAAAAGCGGCGCCACAACAAAATGCAGCAAGAAGGTCATCAGTGCCGAGCATCGTACCAGTACCGATTACCAAAAGGGCGAGGGAAACGTATTGGGCAACATAGGACTGACGGTCGATCAGCCCTCTGTCCTCGCAAAACTTCATGAGGTGTCGGAAACCGAAACCGAGGATGGAACCATAAACTATAGAAAGCAGGATTTGATCTGGTGAATGGAGAAGACGGGGTGATCAGCGGGTGAAGACATCGCTTGTTATGAAGAAGGAAAAGGGGCTCACATAGCCACAAATCTAGGAACCATTGCGCGATAGCATCTCCAACGGTATCATTGGTGACGAGGTATAAGGAAATGAATAAAAAGGGGAATGCAGCTCCATCGTTGCAACCGCACTCCGCTGCCAGGAGGTGCCGGATATGAGCCGGGACGTGTTTCTCGGCATACTTTCCTCCAACGACGGCCGCAGCGAGAATAGGGTCGGTTGGAGTCAGACACGCGGCGATGGCCAGACAGGAGAGGAAGTTGAGTTTTGGCATAAGGGCATAAATGAGCCCAGCGGAGACGAACCACCCCTAAGAGAAAGATGAGATTTGAAAGAGAGCAAAAGAGGAATTCCACGTACGTATGTCATGACCGGAACGAGAAGGAACAGTAAGCTTCGCCAATGCTTGCGCATGTAAGCTTTTGGAAGTTCGACGCCGATGGCAAAGACACCGATGGCAAGGACAACCCTTGTCAACTCGAGGGTGATGGCATTTTCGGTGCTGTGACCCCCCCAGGCTCTTGGATTAAATATTCCGGCTCCATAGGGACCTGGAGAAGTGGAGATAAGTGGAATGCGCATAAGGGGAGGGATCTCGGACTCACCGATGACAACTCCGAAGAGGAATGCCCAGATAGACTCTCCAATATATAGCTGTGGAACTGTTGAGCGTGTGTTGCGATCCGAGAGAACAGATGCCGCTCACCTTCTCTCGGATGAAGAGGGAGAACATGCCAAACTGATGCCAAGTATGAGAGAGGGCGCATCAGCGGGAAGAGACAGAGGCGCGTACCAAGACAACAAATCCTCCAAGACATGCATATACAATGTGAGGTGTATTCACCTCGAACTGTGTGGGGGGTGACGTGAGTTTCTTGGACGGGCTTGGGGTGGAGAGGAGAGCGAATGACGAACGGGATGGAAGTGGAACATGATTCAGGTCGTGAAAGAGCAGAGTGGGCCGGGGACAAGAGTCGTGAGCGTCGTATGCATGAACTGGGGACGAGAGCGAGGGACGATAAGCCCGTGGAGAGAGGGGAGTCCGGGTTGGCGGAGGAGCCGATCCAGTTTCTTATGTAGCCACCCAGCTTTTGATGGCCGCTTGAACAATTCCAACGTAAATGCCACTAGAAAATCCCCCATGTGAGATGCGTACGAGGCTGTGATCCACTCGACACGGCCACTCCCATCCTGGAACCCTAGCCCCCTCCTCGAGGCGGTCGGCTTTATCGGCCGCTCCGCTTTTCCTCGACTCTCTTCCGCCGTGCGGGCCTGGAGAGAGGTCAATCTCCATCGCGCTGCCGTACCTGGGCCCTGGCTGGGAACCCGAGACCCCAGGAACGAGGATGGCCGCCCTTTCTCACAGCTGCTCATCTTCCCGGCTTCCTGAGACACATCCGACACCAATGCTAATCCAGCGTCAATCCACAACGGCTGCGGTCACTGTTTGCGTGTTTCACGCACCATCCGCGTATTCTCCCTGTCAAACTTCCCCGGAGCATGCATACCAAATGACGCGCCGAGCTATCCCGACTCGTACGTAGACCTTGACGACGTCTTAATTCCTCCGTCCCTCGTACCAATCAGCGTCCTCCCCTCGAGGCGCCGGTGATGGCTGAAACAATACTCTCCGTCTGCTCCATCACCTCATCTCCGCACTGGTCGCCCTCCTTTTTTTGTTTAACCTCCCCTTCATTCGCCCGCAGCCAAAACGGTCGCACTGCGGAGATGCTCGAGGTTATCTCGCAACCGTTGCCGGCCACCCGCGGTCGACGTTTCACCCCGTGACAAATTTCGCCCGACCTGCCACGCCGAGACCCTGGGGAAACGCTCGTCCGCGTGCCATGCCCTGGGGATTCCTTGGCCAATCTCCAAGGACTCACAGTCCTCGAGGTGTCTCTTGGACTTCGTTCCGGGTCTTTCCGCCGTGGACTGGGCAGCGTTATCTGGCCGGACGTTTACCCTTTCAATGCTCGGAACTCCCGATGGTTCCTGGCCTCGAGCCCTGCATGGGAAAGCACCAGGCGATTTTGACATACAGGAATCGGCATCGCTCCACTCAATCAATTCCACCTGCCACAGCCGGGCGATCACGCTGGATACCAATGCTCGTCCCAGTGATTGTCGAGGCTTGGCGACCCGGCGGTACAGTGTGCGGGCGCCCCTCGACGGGGGAAGAACGGCCGCGACCGCTGTCGCCCGAATCAAAGCATGTAAAGTAAGCGTAAGCAAAGACTCACGCCGCGCTGTGATGGGCTTTAGACTCTACTCTTGGATCCAATTCAGCTATCACGGGTTCTGTCCTGGTGGATGTACGTGTAGAGGCGTAGAATAAATCTGCGATCCGTATGTACCCGAAAAATGTCCATCTCAACCACTAGAACCAGACCAACACCGCTTCAGTTTCCTTGATATCGACACCCTCTTCCCACGACTTCGTCTCAAAGACCTCTTCCCCACTAACCAAAAACTTCGGGGTCTCCCAACTCTGCCCACCCCATGTCAAATTCGAGGTATCGTCCGCGTATCCGATATTCAATCTCTTAATCTTAACCTCCTTCCCAGCCGGGTCCAACATCTCCCCATCATCGGCCGAAGCGAAACCCAAGTCGATGTGGTAGACACTTCGTTCCCGGACCTCCTCATCGCTCTGTAACCAAGCGTTGAGATTAACGAACACCGCGCGGACGAGTTTGCCCGTCTCATAAACTGCATATCCTGACAGATTAGGTGCAGAGATCTCGAGTTCAACGATTTCGGTCGTGCCCGAACCGGCCTCACGGCCCACCGCCGTGTTTACCACGAGACCGGCATAGTACGATGGCTGCAGGTACGGCTGAGCTGGTGGGGAGAGAGGTGAGTTATCCACCGGAGATCGGTCCAGCGTGATCGGTTGGAACTGGGAGCCAGTATATTCCTCAGCACCACACGGGGCAGAAATATGGGGGAGGATGTGACGCACAAAATTATATTTGAACCCGATACCCGCATGATAATAAACTTCTCGCATTCCAAGCGTCGCAGCTTGCAGCGTATAGTCTATTGTCCAAAGCGCCGCTCCTACAGTATCACTGACTCCGGGGGCTCCGTGACATGCAATGCTACCCGTTTCCCTGACACATGATGAGCGTTAGCGCTCAGAAGTCGGGCGGCGGGCAACCTACCCTATGACGTATGTCAGCTCTCGGCTGCGGGTAGCCGCAATGTCAGCTTTGAAGACGGTGAGGTTGCCCCGGACAGCGGGCTTGCTCATGAAGGAACGCAAAGGGAAGTCTCCGCCATTGCAAAACACTCCAGAGTATCGATGCTGGGATACACTGTTTCAAAATTCAGTATTGCCGTGTGGGTGATTGATATCGATAAATAATGAAACGCACTGCGTGATATATTTCCCGGGTTCACTATCAAGCATCCCCGCGTCGAACGATCCGGCCGCCGTGAAGGACTGAGTAGCGAACGAACAAGCGATGACACTAACAGGGCCTCCGACAGTGAGTTTGACAGCCCGCACGACGGGAGTCATGTTCTCGATCCAGCTGTGCATGGCGCGTTGCTGAGTAACGGGTCCAGGGAAGATGAGATGAAGATACTAACTCCTGAACAAACTGTGACACTGTCCAGTTCGAAGGCCGAGCTCTGCCATGGTAGAGATCAGGCTCGTTTCCTGTCACGAAGCCAACGCGTCAGACTGGCGGACGGGAACGACTCTGAAGACATACCGAGCTCGATCAAATCTAGAACAACACCATTCTTGGTTGTTTCACTCACGGGAGTGAACGCCCGGAATATGCTCTCAGCCATGTTCACCGCATTCGTGGCATTGTCAAAGGCAAAATTTAGTCCCCACGTCATATGTGTGCCTTTGAGGATTCATTTCAGCCCTCCACAAATCACAAACGGCACTTAGAATTCTTACCTCTGGGCATGAACTTCGACAGCTGGTAATACTCGTCACTCACATTCATGCTCGTGGCCTCTGGGTATGGGGTAATTTCGTTGGGGGCGGGGGTGACGGCCGATATCAGCTGCGGTTGCAAGTTTCGCGTCAGGAAATAGACATTCTGATCAAAGGGAGGATACTGACGTCGACATTCGGGTCCCACAGTGTCCTGTCCTGTGAGTTGGCACCAACTCGGACTTTGGGTGGTTGGCCAGTGAGCCTGGCATAGTTGGTCAATGCGTTCAATGTGTAGATGTTTTGGGAATATCTTCCAGCCCAATCTAGCTCAAGCGACAGTTAGGGCCAACAGAGTGCACGAGTACCCAAACGAACCTGGCCATCGATCTTGTTCCAAAGAAAATGAGAGTAGGGTAGGAACCAACGTTTCGGAATTGCTCGGGGGTGAAGTTGGGACGTCGACTTTTACGTTGGTGGTGGCACCAACCGCGGGTTTGAACTCCCACAGGAGCAGGACGAACAACGAACAAAACCCGCGTAGCAACATTATTCCACAACGGGTGGCGCGTTCAGGAGACGGTGGAGGGCAAGAATAAAGGGAAACGACGGAAAAACCCAAAATTTTCTCCATTTAAGAACCAACCCAACAGGTTCGAAACCTGCTGTACGTACTGAGGGGCCATTTGGGCGTCAGCATTGAACGACGAAGCAACGCGGATCGCCTGCATATTGAACGCGTGAATATCACGAAGAAGAGAAGATACTCGCGGCTTGAACGTTTAGCACCGTGTGAGATTCGACGTCGCAGGCTCCAAGACTGGGAAGCGAGGGTAGCTGGCTGGCTCATATCCCGAGGACAGGGAAGCAACAAATTCGAACGCATCGTGCATCCGTTAGCGGGGGCTGCCTTCGGATTCCAGCAATCTAAGTGGCTACTTCCAAAACATCCGACGACCTGCCCCACTTGACTTCGGGCGAACGGCGACCATGAAGGGAAGCACAGGATGGTGGAAGACGGAGGAAGACGATCGGCCAAAACATCTCTGTCTCTTCCGCACATGTACCGATCCTCCCGATCGGTGACAAGGGCAGTCTCTTCCAGCCGTCTGTTTCGCTCCTCGCCCCTACGTCTCGACACGGTCCAACCCAAACAACCACCACCTAAACCGGTAGAACCATCCGAGAGGAAGGACAGCGCTGGACCGGATGGCCAATCTGCCCTTTCTGAGCGATTCCGGGAGGCTGCATGTCTACTCCGAGGACACGTCGCCAAGGCCACTGGAGATACAGCCATCAACATCAGGAAGCGTGCAGATGGATTTACCGCCGTCACTCAAGCTCTGTTCTCCGAGCTTGGCGGACAACTCAACCGTGCCACTGGCTACGGAGAAATAGAGCTGCTGAAGAAGAAAGTGGGAGAGCAAGGTATGTCTTTTCGCTTATTTATACATATATTTGTGGTGTTGCACGTAAATTTACCGTCGTAAACTTGTTCTGACCAGAATCCAGGATAAACGCTGCTCGCGAGGCGGCACAAGCCGCGAAACAGACTTACGAGGAGGCCGTGGTCAGGCGATCCGGCTCCCAACGAGAAGTCAACGAACTCCTCCAACGCAAACACATGTGGACCGACGCCGACGCCGGAAAATTCACCAGGCTCGTCCTTGAAGACCGTTCGTACGAACAGGCTGAAGCTCGGGCAAAGGAGGCTGCTAAAGTGGCAGACAGTGATGTCGAGGGAGAGTTGAACGAACTTCTTCGGTCCATCTTGGCGAGGTACCACGAGGAACAAGTCTGGTCCGACAAGATCCGAAGTGCATCGACGTATGGATCAATGGCTGCATTGGCACTCAACTTGCTCGTCTTTATCATGGCCACTCTGATCGTCGAACCCTGGAAAAGGCGCAGGCTGGCCGGCACGTTTGAGAAGAAGGTCGAGGAGTTGTCCGAGGAGACAAAGGATGTGCTGGAAGAGGCGATTAGGCAACTTGAAACTCGACTGGACACGGTGATAGCGGCCATCCCCCCGCCAGAACCCCCATCCTCGCCCTCGCCTCCGATCGAGGTTGAATCGGTCTCGGTTCCGCCAGAACCGACGACGTTATCCTATAGGCTGTATGGTGACTGGCGTAGCATACCACACAAACTGGAAGGCGGATTGGTAGTATCAGCATTGGTTCTCGGCTGGTTGCTTGGTAGACACCACTGAAATGTAGAGTCACGTGCGTAATGTGGGCAGACGCCGCTTTGGGAGTTGATCTCCGTACGTATATGCTCAAGCACGGCCATCCTGTCTGCGAAGCCATCTGCCTATTGTCGCCTCGGCTTCACTAACCACCACCACGCGAGACGTCGGGTCTAGTAATGGCCGCTGAAGTCTTCAACTCGAGAGCACAAACCATGTCTCTTGGTCCCGACCCCGCCCAGCAACAACCGGAGGAGGAACAGTTCCTCTCGACCTTTTTCTGCCGTGCACTCTTCGACTATCAGACCGATAACGACTCCTCCCTCTCCTTCCGCAGGGACGACATCATCGAGGTTCTCACCAGGCTGGAATCAGGATGGTGGGATGGTCTGCTCGGTCAGGAGCGTGGATGGTTTCCGTCAAACTATGTGACCGTCATCTCTGATCAGGAGGCCGACGCCGCCCTCGCCGCCGCCGAAGCTGCAGCCGTAGCTCAGCTCGAGTTCCAAAATGCCCAGGCTACCGTCGGTCATACGCCCAACTTCGGACTCACGCCCCCACAAAACGTCGCCACCTCTCAAGAGTGGGACCAGGGCCACGGGACGCTCCATGGCGCTCTTCAGCCGCATTCTCATACACTCTCGCACTCTCAAAACACTCAACCACACACGAACAATGACACCTACCCGCAGCAGAATAGCGCTGCCCCAGTAATCGCCTTGCAGGGGGATGTGCCATATCCGAGGTCTGGGACTCAGTCAAGCGACTTTTGGGTGCCGCGGGTCTCTGCGGACGGGCGGGTGAGCACGATTTTTCCTTGTTCCAATTCTGTTTTCTCCGCCTTTCCTTCCTTGGAATATTCCTTCGCATTTACGACATATCCTAATACTCCATCCGCGACATACTTTGTTATGGGCGCTTACTGGTTCCTCGGCGTCATTTGTTTAGATCTACTATTTGAACACCCAAACGGGTCAGCAGTCTCGCGATCTTCCGCAGGACGTGGATCAGGACATATCGGAAGGTGAGCCCTCCTTCCGACCGACTCTCATTATGGTGAGCTGATCGCGTTGGGAATGATTCCACAGATGTGGCGACCATCAATGACCCTCGGAACGGTGCCGGATTTGGTGTTCCGAGACGGACTAGCACCCCCGAGCCATGGAAGAGGGTATTGGCTGACGACGGGCTATCCTACTACTTTCTCAACACGGTTGACGGAGCGATAAGTTTGACCATGCCGTCAGCGAGCACCCAGCAGCCAGGCCAGGCCAGCCGAGATCCCGGCCCATCTCAGACTGATGTCGCCCCTGCTGACGGTCCCTCCCATGCATCATCCACCGCGCGCGTAGCCTCGCAGACAAGCGTCGCATCCGGCAGCGAAAGCGACCGATACAGCGTACACTCGGACGATTCAGACGTGCAACCTGTCCCCGGCGTTTTGGGTAGGGAGAAGTCTTCTTCAAGCCTTAGGGCTACCACGAGCGCGGGTCCACCAAAGCCTACAGCCACCCAACTGACCCACTCCTTGTCGAGCGAACTCACGCCAGCTGAGCGCTCCGCCCAAGAACTCCAACAAGCTTTGACCGCCCCGCCCCCCGACTCGGTCAATCAACTTGCGGTTGCCGCCCGAGAAGCGATCGGGAATGTCGTTCAATACATTCAAACTCACGATAATACCTCTCCTGGTCGATATGGGCACGAGCTAAACGACCGGGTTCTAGCTGTCGTTTACAGCGTGCGCAATTTGCTTTATGTCTCTGCTACCCCATCAAGTCAGATCACGAGCAACCTCTATCCCCGAGACACTCGGCATATACGAACCACCCCTCCCTCCCAGGCGCTTCAGGCTCACTTGAAGCCCGCACAACGCAAGGTGGCTGGAACCCTTTCGAAATTGGTCTTGTCGACGCTGGCGGTTCAGTACGAGGCAAACCATACTCAGGTGGCCGATAAGCCCATGCGTATGGAGGGCGATGCAGGAGAACTCGATAGGGCTGTGGTCGCGTTTGTCACGGAAGTACAGAGGTTTTTGGAACAGAACGCCCAGTCCTCGGACGCGAACGTGATAAAGAGGTTGTATGGCGTGTTTGAGTCAGAGCATGTAGGGTTGGGGCTGGTTGGAGGTGGTGCCGCGGCCGGATGGAAGGGCTTTGGATGGCTAGCGTTAGAAGGAGAGGATGAGGCTCCGAACAGGCAGTTATCGGTTGAAGTCATCGCAGATTTGAAGGGCCTCGTCACAGGGATTGATGGGAAGAGAACCGCACTGGTTGATACGAAATTTGATGCGTTTGGTGAACCGGGTGCGTTCCCCGGTGAAATAACCTTTGATCGAGATCTTTGGCTAATTTGTCCGGCCTGCAGATGTCGTCACGCAGTCTCGCGATTTCCTCTCAAGGCTATCAGAGTGCATCGATTATGTCTCGACGATCCACGTCGCCAGGCATGTTGACGTCGATGGATTTAACGTGGATACTGGAGCCACGCCAAACCGGGAGTTGTACCTTCAGACCGTCGACAAAGCGCGGAGGCTTGTTCGAAAGCTGGAAGTCGCCGTTCAAGCGGTTTACGATGAGGGTGGTACGATTTTGATGGCTCTTCAGACCCTACGCTCAGCCACTACCGACTTCCCCGCTTCTTGGCATCAGCTCTTATCTCTGACGGCGGTTCTGCAAGCGAACTTGGGTGTCGTTTGTGAGACTTTCGAGGCGTTGCTATCCGTGGGCCATGATCAAGCCGAGCTCGGTCAGGGAGAGTACAACGGATCAATCGAATGGAGAATGTCTCGCGTCAGCATCATCGAGAGTCGAATTGCAGCTGTTGTCACGCTCCCGCGTATTGCTGGCGCGTCCTCACAATCGGAGACGGAGGCGGAGGACGAGGTGGTGAATATGGAACTGGCGTTCAGAAGACCCGACCCGAAGACGAAATTGACAGGCAGCGAATCATCGTCGGTCGGATCATCGGTGTTGTACAGGAACCCTTCGCAAAGCTCGGAGACGAGTTTGGAGCCGTTGAGCGAGAGTTACGGTGAGCCAGGTGGAGGGTCAATAACTCCAACGTGGTCACGCGATGGGTTGGACTCGATGCTCAACGGATCGGGTGCGTTGACGCCAAGGACCGACCTTGATTCGGATATCGATAGATTCCTTGGGGAAGACAATCGTGCGTTCACCCCCGACATTCCGGTTCTCTGGGTTGGACTGAAAGGTTGTTTTAGCTGCATCCGCAAAGAGCCCACCCAGAGCAGCCAAATTACGCAAGATCCTTGGTGATGATGCTCCTCAGGCTTATATTGATAAGGTCAATGCGGACTTCAAGAAATGGTACTTGCGGTCGGATCATGCACCAGAGGACCTTCAAACGGATCCAGAGGGTACTGTTAAGGGAGGCACAATACAAGCCCTTGTAGAGAGGCTTACGACACATGACGCACCAGGTCAACCTCCCGGTTTGACATCCTTACCCATATACTCACCGCCCATCGGTTCGCAGACACTAAGTATAACAAGACGTTCTTGATGACGTACAAGTCGTTCACTACAACGAATGAGCTGTTCGATCATCTTGCGGCTAGATTCTGGATACGACCTCCAGAAAATATCACTCCTGCAGAACATGAAGAGTGGAAGAGGTTAAAGCAACACGTGGTCCGAGCTAGGTTGGCTCCTGCTTGAAGTCCTCTTTTGATTGACGCTAAACACCGGCATCAGAATTCTTAATACCTTCAAGTCGATGATAGTCGACAGTGACATTCTGGAGGAAGAAGACTCGTTCATCTTTGAGCGAATGAAAGAGTTCATCTCCAATGAGGAGGTACAGAGCTTTGCCGCTGCGAAACAGTTGGGGATCCATATTGAGCGTGCTGTGAGTCTGGTTTCTCTCGTGTGTTGGGGGCGTCGAAATTGAAGTACACCTCAGCAACGAGGGGATGCAAGGTTGACAACTTCCGCCCAACCCGATCCCCCGCCACCGTCAATTCAGCCCAAGACGTCAAAGAAGGGTGAAATGAAGCTGTCTGATGTCGATCCATTGGAAATGGCGAGACAACTAACCCTGATGGAGAGTCATTTGTACCAGAAGATCCGACCAATAGAATGTCTACAGAGATCCAGGGATCAGAAAGGTGACGCCAACGACAACATCTCCTTGGTTATCCAATTTGCAAACAAGATTGCAAACTGGGTTGCCGAGACGGTCCTGGCCAAGGACGATTCCAGGCGTAGGGCAAGTGTCGTGAAACACTTCATCGCTATCGCTGATGTGGGTCCTCGTCACCTCCAACCGCGGCACCGTAACTGATGCCAATCCTTCTAGCGCTGCAAGAGTCTACATAACTTCCCGTCAATGATTGCCATCGTCGCTGGTTTGAACACCACTCCGATCCGTCGATTGAAGCGGACATGGGAACAAGTCCCCCAGCGGTTCATGACGATGTTATCGCAGTGCGAGACCATGATGAATACCAACAAAAACTTTGGTAACTATCGTCACAAGTTGTCAACCATCATGGCTCCATGTGTTCCATTCATTGGTGAGGGATTCCCGGACTTCGGAGTGGATGGTCCGGTACTCATCGGTTTGCAGGCGTCTTCCTCACGCAGCTGACCTTCATTAACGAGAACCCCAACATGATCGGCCCGAACCTGATCAACTTCCGTAAGAGGCAGAAGGCTGCAGAGGTTATTGAAGACATCAAACGATGGCAGTTAACTCCCTACTCCCTTCACATCGTCTCTTCAGTGGTATCATTCATCGAAGACTCGCTACGTCCGTTTGATGATGGACGAGATCTGAGTGATTATTTCTGGAACCTCAGTCTGGACAGGGAACCTCGAGAGCGTGAGGATGAGAAGATGGCGCGGTTGTTGCAGGAAAGCGGATTCTTGTAGTATATAGTGTTTTCCATTCCCCCTCGTCTCATTGTCTTGGTTTGTATATGGCCGGTATCTTTATTCCCTTACATTCTTTCCACCTTTTATCTTGTACAATGGGCACCACTTTTACTTGACCTAGACTGTATATTACTTGCTTCAGGTAAAGGACGTTCTGACCGTTCCGTTTGAGAGAGCATTGAGTACCCGTCGTCTAGTTCCCAACATTTCTGGGAACCAACCGGGAACTGAAGGTGATCGTTAGTGGTTGATCACAATCATGATCAACGTCAACCTCCAGCTGGTTCTTGACCTGGGGTTTATAGGATCGCATACGCTGGTTACGCCACTTGCTGTCATTTTCGACGCTCCCGACCCCACCCCCAACGGGTGCAGACTCCAGAAACGGAAGGGGATCGGAGTTGGACAACGAGGGACAGAGCGAGGGTAGGGCCTATTCTGACCTCAGTGGCTGCGAAGTACCAGCACGCTTACGGCCCGAACTCCTGGCATGAACAACCTCATCGTCAGTGACAGCGGGCCTAGCCATCGCATTTGCGGTCACGTTAAATCTACATACAAAAGCGACAGATGAACTTGGATGCTACTCACGATTGGCCCACGGCCCCGCTCATTATATCCAAGACCGTGTCACGCGCTCCCGTTGGCTGGGGGGGAGGCAAATCGAATGTGGTAGCTCACCCTTGTGTGGTGTGCCTCGCCATCCTCCGGTCGGTTGCGACCATCGCTGACCCGAGTGGCGGGCGGTACGCGATATCAGGAGTTTGGGCTCTTGTATCTACGGGAAGGACGCATGAAAAATGCGAGCCTGGGGCGCCACACCCTCTCAAACCTTGCAGACTGTAACATGTGACTGCCTCTGCACAATGAACCAACACCCAAAACGAAAGGGAAAGAACAAAGGCACAGGTCTGACTTGGGGTTGGAGGGTCCCTGGTGTGGTGCAAGCTAGGATTACCCGGCAAGTCCGGAGCGATAGTGTTCGAACAGCACGAGGGTTTTTGCGTGGGGCGTGGACTCGGGGCAGCATGTCCCGGTCACAATATCAGTAAGCATCGGTGCGTCGCCCAACAAATTCAGATTATGATGAACATTGCATAGAAAGTTCAGACTAATTACTGTCCAGGGAGCCGGGATAGGGCGCCGTTCTACAAGTTCGCGGGCGGTCAGCTAGTCCTCACAATGTCATGGGCACATCGTCCCCCTCGGTTACCCGGTAGAAGGCCACCGCGACCCGTCAGACGGATTGCAGACTCCCGAACCATACGCGTCGTGATCATCGCCCACCGCGACCACGTCAACGCGACGCGATACCCACTTGGATCGGACATTCGCTAACCCCTGATCATCATCACCAAGACCGGACCGAAGCATGGTCTCGCGCGCCCCAGTGTCCTTCAGATTGCAGAGCCAGCTTTCTGACATACGGTCCTTTGCGTATGGAAGCGGACGAGAGTCCAAGTGTTGTGCTCGCTTCCATTCGCAAACCGCTATGTAGTTTCGGGGGTTTGGACACCGGGTCAGACCCCGGATCGCGAACCCTCCACTCGCCCTGCTTTTTTCCATCACCATCAGGAGTTCGCCCACGCCGTGATGAACCACCCTCTTGCGCGGGGCAGGAGACCCGGTGGCAGCCACGGAATATTGCATGCTGTATCCGGGGGGATATAAAGCCCTCTATCCAACACCAGGTTTCCCCAGTGCAGGCACTCCTTCATCCTTATTCCCAGCCTTCCATCCTCAGGCCCGGTGCCTTCTTACGACCAGCCACATTTATCATCCCTCTCGTCATGTTTACCAGACCCGCCATCTTCCTTCTTGCCCTCGCCGCCTTTGCCAGCGCCGCCCCTCAGAAGCGTCCTGGTCCACGTACGAGTGCACCCTACCCGTTTCGATCGTTTCTCCTCACATCAATTACAGCTCACCCGTCTCGGGACCTGGAGGTCCGCCACACCGGTGTCGACATTCAATCAAGGGGTCTCTCCTCAGGGGTCAGATATGCCGGGGAGGCTGGGAAGGTGGTGGGGAGTACGGCGAAAGCCGCTGTCAAAGTAGTGGTGGGGAAAATACGCGGGTGATTGTGGTGGGTTACCGTCAAAGAGTGGGTGACTATCCGTAAGACTAGGGATGTATATCCGCCGTACTAGAAGGGTGCCACTAGCTGAGGTCTATTAGCGAGTATCCGGCTGCTGTCCATACGACTTTCGATGAACAGAATATGGCGTGACTCCAGGGCCCTCTCCGAAGCCACTCCTCCCCAGAAACATATCAAAAGAGGAAATATCCCAAGCCCTGGTATACATCCTGCCTCACGCTAACCAGATTTGGCTTGTCCATTCACGCGACGGTTGGGTGGGAGTCTGGGATGGTAAGATCTCCCACCACCAATCAAGGCCTGGAGCTGAAGACTTGACCTCTGATCCACCCGAGTTCACAAAAAGAAGACGTGGGCCACGTGGGGTCTCGGCTAGACACGAGACTTCGAGGGTATCGCATCTGTCCGACGCCACAAAGCCAAGTATACTCCCACATGCGGTTGAGAGATTTTGAGAGACTAACAGGCAGCACATTACATACGACCTCCCGCGTCCATCCTAGATCCCGCATCGAAGTACAGAGACCATTAGTACGTCAACCACAATGCCGAGGTTGTTTTCGGAACCCAGAGCCCCAGATGAATAAGTGGGACCAACAGTACGCGCCCGCGCTCTCCGCAGTCGGATGTTCGTCGTTTACTAATATTCTCTCTTATGTTGCAAGCTTATTTTGAGTGAAGAGCGTGGCAGCCTCCACGTCCCCTGCATCCCGTGTCAAGAATGAGGCCTTCTAGGCCCATTGGTTCGCATCAGGAGTCGCCACCATGACCAGTCTTGGGCCTCGTATCTCGGTCCCTGCGCTGATTCTCCGTAAATACGGGCGCCAAAGCGGTGTAGTCTAATATGTTCATCCCCTCCGGTTGGACTTCGAGTCCCGCTTTCTGTTTCTTCGTGAAGTGGTGTGTGTGGTGGAATCCAGCAATCCCTGGCTTCTTCTCATTGGTGGTGACCGGCTCGGAAACCGTGGCTCAGCTCCAGGCATCGATGAAGCTGCTTAGGGGGAGAACAAACCCACCTTCGGAAAGTCCAGCCCTAGTGCGCCGAGTGCCCGTCCGTGCTGAACGCCGTCTGGTCTAGTAAACACGTAGCTCCTGGCGCTTCAAAAACTGGCTCGGCCCTGTTCCAAATGAGAAGCTCGACGAGAATTTACTTACCCTCTCAATTTCCCGCATTTGGGCAAGAACGCATCTCGAGTGGTCATCTTTCCCCGAAAACGATCTTTTCCGTCGAAAATCACCTCCAATAAATCCTCGCTACCTCGGCCCCATCACTGGTTTCCCCCACGTGACTCATACCCATCGCAGTGAATGGAGGGTCTTTGAGTTATTTTCGCTATCGCTACTCTACCTGAAGCGTCGTAGTCGGGCGAAAATGGCCTTCTCATGGCTCAAAGCCCATCTGAACTTTTTCCGAGTGCATGTGCTATCCTTGTGAGCGTACAGACTTCCGCTCCAAGGCCCATTCAACCCTGACCGCCCGGCGCTGCCTTTGTTTCAGCATCTTAATCCCGCTGTTCTGGTCCGTCATCTTATGGGCATCCAATGGGGAATTCAACATCAGATACATCGATTCCCTCTTCGTCTGCGTCAGCGCAGCCACAGGGACGGGCCTGGGTACTATTGACCTGAGCTCTCTCACTACGTGGCAACAGGCTATTCTGGTTATTTTGCAAATCCTCGGATCGCCTGTGACGGTATCTTGGGTGGTAGTCGTATCCAGGAGGTGAGTTTTCGTCGATTTCACGTGTGCCCGTCAGCCGATACCCCGCCTCAGGCACTACTTCATCAAACATCTTGTTGGAGTCGTCGAGCATAACGCAAAGCGTAAGCGAGAGATCGAAGCACAGAACACAGCACCCCGACTTGATGATCGGCAAACCGAATCGGCGAATGTAATACAAAGAACGAAACCCCCACCCTCTACCCAGACGATTCGACGAGTGGATGAAGCCCCCCAGCCAATTCTGTCCACCGATTGGAATTCCGGTAAACCCTCCTCGTCCAATGCAGGGTTCACCCAAATGACCAACCGATCGTCTTAGATTCGCACCCTGCGTCCGGGTTGTCAGTGACGCTTTCTCCCAACACCGCCAAAGATCCCCCCACCGTCCCTCGCAGACCTCCGCAGATACAACAGCATAACACGATCTCGGAAGTCTCACGGAGGCTATTTCCTGGATTCCACCAGAAAGTTAAACGCACGGTGACAGTGCCGCGTACAGCGACCTTGCTCCCCGCGGACACCGTACACACTTCACAGGGCTTCCACGGAAGCAGCACAGTGGTTCCTTACCTTTCGTTTCCTACGATAGTTGGAAGGAACTCTGTGTTCCACGGACTTACGGAAGATCAGTTAGAAGAACTCGGAGGGATAGAGTTAAGCGCTTTGAACATGTTGATGTGGGCTGTACCCTTGGTATGTCACGGTGATGTGGACAGTCATATTGGACAGTTACTTAATTTTTATCAGTATTACTTTTTTTCGTTGGCGATACCCTTTGTTGTTGTCGCTCCCTACATATCGACACCTCGCTGGGAGGATAATTTTTTGATACCAACCCAACATAGGAACATATCCCCTATCTGGTGAGTGGACTCTCGAAATCGTTACTAAGTGTTCACTTATGCTCTACAGGTTTTCCTTGTGTCAGGTCGTAGGAGCTTGGGCAAACACGGGCATGTCCCTCGTCGAGTAAGGGTGCCCAAGCACGCAATCGTCCTCTACTGATTGGTCGTGCAATAGTCAGAATATGGTCCTCTTCCAAACGGCGTATCCCATGATCGTCTTCTTAATTTACTGCGTTCTGGCTGGAAATACTGCGTTTGTGCGTGTACGATATTTTTTTCCCCTGGCTTTACTTATTTCATCATCTCAGCCGATTTTGTGAGTTTCCCTCGTCTGCTTTCGTAGGTTTGCTCACCTTCAGGTCTATTGCTTCAGCATTCGTTTTTCAATGTAAGGGCGTGTACTTTCTTTCTTCTGACACAGCTGCCCATTGATAACGCCATCCTGCAGCTGGGCATATTCTAAAGTTGTATGGAAGTCCTCAAAGACCTACAAAACCGCTCGCTTTTTGCTTGATCACCCACGTCGTTGCTTCATTTACATGTTCCCCTCGCAGCAAACCTGGCTACTGTTCGCAATACTGGTCGTGATCAAGTTAGTGACGACCTGCAACCTTTGCAGTCAAATAAGCTAATACTGGTCCTTTGCGCGATAGTTTCACCGATTGGGTCTGCTTCTTAGTGTTCAACATAGGCAACTCCGTCGTTGAAGCTGTCCCAACGGGAACGAGGGTCTTTATTGGATTGCTACAAGCCATTTCTGTTCGAAATGCAGGCTTCCAAGTCGTCCCACTCGCCGCCGTAGCACCAGCACTAAAGTTCGTGGTTCTTGATCTCTGCATCCCAGTCCTGAAGGTTAACACCGGCAAGGGTGTTGTATGTCGTCATGATGTATATCGCAGTTTACCCCATAGCGCTGAGGTGCGGCTAAGGGCTCTGGAGGAAATGTAGCCCTGACACGTAGACACAGTGTCCGATCGACCAATGTTTATGAGGAACGTTCGTTGGGGGTCTTCGAGGACGAAGAGTGGCACCTCGAGGGTGACTCGAGAATCGCAATCTGGGGAAATTACCTCCTACAACACTCCAGGACTCAATTGTCGTTCGGTGAGTCTAGACCATCCTGGACCGTACGTGGCTAATCCACGGGGTGGTTAGATATGTGGTGGATGGCTCTTTGCTTGATTGCGATGTGCCTTATCGAGCGGAGGAAGCTTGAGAATAACCCCGACGCGATCTGGTTCAACACCTTCTCACTCAGTAAGCTTCGATGTCCCGTTCTTTACAGGGGCTTACCTACTCGCGTCTGTGAAGTCTTCGAGATGGTATCTGCATACGGGACTGTCGGACTGAGTCTTGGGATACCCACCGTGCGTATTTCACACATTTGCCACTTCGTATAACGGACTGACTCTCGCAGGCAAACTATTCTTTCTCGGGGGCGCTTTACACTGGTTCAAAGGTCCTGATGTGTGCCGTTATGCTCAGGGGTCGACACAGAGGTTTGCCCATGTCCATCGATCGGGCGGTCATGTTACCACACGACTTCGACAAGAAAGAAGATAATCCGCCTGTTGATAGCACGGATATAGGAGCCGTGGAAGTGCTGCGCAGCCCAACTAAGAACACCATGGAACAGTCACAGGGATCCGGCGAACATGCACGAGAGGAGATGATCGAGAAATTCTAATATGCAGTACCTACCCTTTTCTCGCAGTCAACCCCAGACTACCTTCACGTTCTAATAGAATAAGTCACTTGGGGGATTCCTCCGTGTACATTGAATGTCAGATCTGCAGGATGTTACTGTCCCTATTCAACATCGAGCCCCTTCACCACCTTGTTCAGCCGTTCCCTCCTCATTGGTATCCATAAAATCTCAGCGCCACCTGCCCCGGTCCCCACGATGAGACTGTGATCTCTGAACTCTCCAAGAAGGGTCCTCATGGCGGTATCGTTGGTAGCGATGAAATTATCCCGGACGCTGGTGAATAACGTGTCGTAGGAGATTCCGTAGCGTTCGAAGTCGTCTTGGGTCTTTCCCTCACCGTCTTCCTCCATAACCGCCAATTGTTTGGCGGCCATAAGCTTGAACATCTTCTTGGCTTTCTGTGTGACGGATGCGAGGATGTGTTGGGCTGCGGACTCGGACATGACGGTGTTTCCTGAGGTAAGACCGGCGGGTCCTCCTCGACCGGTCTGTGTGTTCGCCGAAGCCCCTGCGTATGAGGAACGGTCGGCATGGGCGAGTTCGAAATCGTAGGACGCCATGGTAGTGAGATCGTGCCACAGCCACGAGAATCCAGGGACGTGGTAACTCAATGACTCTTCGTCGATGTTGTCTCGTTTTCGCGTCGAACATTCCGTAGCAGTCCACAGGAGCGGAGCGTTGACATGATCGATGGACGCGATGAAGTGGATGCGTGTGTGGCTCGCTAGAGCGGCCAGTTGGGATTTGACTTTGGGTGAGCGCAAATTTGGAGAATCGATGTTGTGGATGACGAGGAACAGGGGTTTGACGTCCGAAGATGAGAAACAAGCACGTATTCTGGCGAGCTGAGATTCGTTGGAGTTTCCCGTGGTAGCACCTGTGGATCCTGTAAAATTTTGAACGGCGGGGATGGCCTCAATCCCAGTCAGGAGGTCCTTGATTGATGCCTTTGGTTGGGATCCGTTCGCAACCAGGACGTGACCGCGCTTCGAGCACACCTCAGCCGCGAAGCGATTTAATAGAGCGCGTTTCGAACCATACCCGTAGAAGAGGAGGTTGAAACCTTGTTCAAGTTCCAACAAGAACCTGGGGAACTGGTACGACAACGACTCTTGAATCGCAGGGGAAGCGGAATACGTGAGATTGTACTTCTCGGACGCAGATTTTATCGCGTCCGCGTACTCTTCAGCGGAGAGCGGTTCCACCTGGGCCGAAAAGATCGCGGGCGATGTTTTGGTTGTCTTCCCCTGGTGTAGGAAATAAGAATCGAACCCAGCCTGAAGCACGGCCGGAATGGAGGCCTTCTTGGGTCGCGCCTGAGGGAGATCGCCGTACAGGTCGTCGGAAGAGGACTCATCCTCGGACCAGTCGTCGACGTCGTTCATGGTGGTAGTAGACAATGTGCGGCTCGGCTTCAGAAAGCGTAATGACGATAACTACAGATGGCTCAACGCGGCCGGAGGCAGTTCGCGTCGTATCCTATCCGTGAATTCTTTGGCAAAATCTTCGTCAAGCTCCGTCCTCCCTTCCAACTCCATGATGTGCATTTGTTTTTCGGTCGGTGGGACTAGCGTCTTGTGCTTGTTCCTCTCTCTCGGACCGTCAAG